>ERZ808286.94-NODE-94-length-71920-cov-4.629096_pt1 | contig 71920 bp, 54 predicted proteins | sample MGYA00521276_ERZ808286 | MGnify/ENA primary metagenome ERZ808286 (study PRJEB31516, sample SAMN03275607) | gut metagenome | biome: mammalia-associated habitat; material: feces | host: Papio cynocephalus | place: Kenya | collected 2012-08-01 ... | reverse complement strand
CGCGCCCCACGCGGGCGCGTGAATTGAAACTATATCTCCAATTTAAGCGGAAGGAAGGATGCGGTGTCGCGCCCCACGCGGGCGCGTGAATTGAAACCAGACCTCCACGTCTGCCGCAAGATCGCCCGCGTGTCGCGCCCCACGCGGGCGCGTGAATTGAAACATCACGATTAAAACAACCGCAAGTGCTGCAATGGTCGCGCCCCACGCGGGCGCGTGAATTGAAACAGAGAATGCTTGACTGTCATTCAAACGCCCGCGCGTCGCGCCCCACGCGGGCGCGTGAATTGAAACGAAAATGGAGAGGTTGGAAAGCTATCCTATCCGGTCGCGCCCCACGCGGGCGCGTGAATTGAAACTTGACAGCGTTAGACCCCCCAGTAGCATGATTAGGGTCGCGCCCCACGCGGGCGCGTGAATTGAAACTAATATGCCCCAAGCGCTTCCACGCGCCAAGAGTGTCGCGCCCCACGCGGGCGCGTGAATTGAAGACGTTTGGTTTTTGTGTTTAAAGTGTTGTATTTGGTTGTACGGTACAAGGACTTGATGTACACCCTTGTGGGTAGATGGGGAAAGATTTCGTTTTGGATAGGTGGTTGAATAAAGGGTCTCGGGTTGGTTTTTACTGTATGGCGGCCTTGTGGAGTAGGTGGTGTATTTTGTCAGAATTGCGGGAATCGTCTTCAGTCAAAGGATGTGTTTTGTTGCTGATGCGGAGCTCGGCAGGTGGATCTTTAAGTCATGGAGGTATTTGTAACGAGATCCGTATTTGTTAGAATCTGGTTGCTCCGGTGTTGGTGTGGGTGCTTTGGGCGGTATTGGGCGGATTGGGGGTGATCGGTTTTATTTTGGGCATGTTGGCTGGCTGGGTGTAGCATGTGCGTTGACGGGGGCTTTTTGTGGAATTGGCGGGTTGATGGATCTTTACTTTCACTTCATCTGCTCTATTTTCGGTTACTGTTTCTCCGCCAGAAGCTTGCTGGTTGTCAGTTTTCAAGAACGACTTCTTTGATGGATATGAACCTTCGTACGCTTTCGGAGAGTGCGTTTTCAATACTGGTTCGGTCTTGAAACCCTGTAGCGAAATTTGAGCGTTCAGACTGCACCGACCCGTTCCCTTATCTTTCTGAGGCGAGTGGCAATGTGCCACGTTCCTATTTTTGCTTCAACTCAACGTCGACCTTGAGGGGGGCGATATGTGGATACATTGCCGTTGCCTTTCACTCTCACCGAATTTTTCAGATTGGCTTTCCTCATGACGTTGTAATTACGCGATGAATGAATTGGCGTATTCCATCCGATGACGGGTGTTCCATCCGTCTTGATTTCAATCGTTGCCATTGACAGGCCGTTTCTGTCGTTTGGAGCGGCGAGGGTAATGTACGCACAGCCCATGTCGTAACGCAGTAGCCGTCAATATATTTATACCAGGAGTCTCTAGCGCGACAACACCCGATGCCATATTCGACTCTCTGTAACGGGTCATCATCGCCGTTAGAAATACTTTTTCGTTCATGATGCTCTCCTTCTCCTGATGTGCTGACTTCAAGGATGTAAGGGTGGCAAAAATCTATAGAAAAGGTTGAGGGGAAAAATTCTGTAGATTTCACCTCTTCTATCGCGTTCTTGTCCAATGGAGTGATAAAGCTCCATGAATGAGAAGGGAAACGCTAATGACAATGAACAACCAAACAGCCATTGCACTGCTCGCGATATCGACACTCTGCATAGCCGCCGCGACATTTGCAGCGCCGGTGAACCGGCACGACGGCAAACGCCCACACAACAGCGTTTCCGCCCAGGAAACGACCGAAGAACAGAAGTCCAATGAGAAGGCGAAAAGGAAGATTGCCCCCTATCTCACGGACGAAGGAGCCGATGGGCGCCTGATATGGAGAGAGTATACCGTGAATCCAAAGGGGAAAGGCTCTCCAACGCTGCTTGTCGTATTCGGCGGACGTGATTCGGTGAAGGATGGCAGAAATGAAGCGAAAATCCCCATTGCAATCGAAAAGGCCATTTTATACGCCAATCTTCTGCGGCAATCCAACAAGTTAATCATTCTGGTGCCAGACATGACGCTCGAGAAGACCCGCAAAGGGCGCGGCGGACGCGACGCACCCGTTTCTGATGGAATTCCCAAGCTTGTTCGCTCTCGCATGGAGAAGCACGGTGTTGATCGCAAACGCGTCTTCGCCACCGGATTCTCGATGGGCGGCGGCCTTGTGTACAACCTTCTTAACGAGGATCCATCGCTCTTCAGCCGTGCCCTCGTTGTGGGGGCGTCCGGGAATCCGACTGCAACGAAGGACATCAAGGCTGAAATACTCGATTACCACGGTTCGGATGATGACTACATCCCGGTTGTTCGTGTCAAGGCCTGGATGCCGTCAGTGCCAGGCATCCAGGCCTTATGAAGGTTGAAATCCTCTCTGAAGTTGGACATGCCGACTCCGAATCCGCTGCATATGCAAAAGCCGAACCTTGGAAGTGGCTGTTTCGATAATTTTCATTCAATGAACATCAAAGAAAGGATAACACACATGAACATCACAAGACTCACTGTCATCGCCGCCTGTACGGCACTCGCTTTTACCGTCGCCGCTCAATCGCGGCATCCTACCCAAGGCGCGAAACTTCATCGCTTTTCGTCTACCGTTGAACGCGAACGTCCTGAACTCAACGAGGAGACAAAGGCTCTGATTTCTGCTTATCGTCGGACTCCCTCGGAGACGAACCGCGCCGCTCTGGAGAAGCAGGTTCGGGCCAACTACGAGAAGGTCATGGCCCGGAAACGGGCGAAGCTTGAGGAGCTCAAGCGCACAGCCGGTCCCGAAAAGGTGAAGGAGATGCAAGACATTGTGGACGAGATGGTCTTAGGTCGCGAAACGCGTATTCAACAGTCGATGGCCAGATTTACCGACCGCCGCTTCGGTCCGCATGCACGCGACGCCAAGGATGGGTTCCATGCCGTGCTCGGCGCACCCAAGGTCTCCATCTCGCATACGCCGGTCACCATTGAGGAATACGCGAAGTTTTGTGCCGCTACTGGACGCAAGGCACCGGCTTGCACAGAGGCTAAACTGCCCGTCACCCACGTTTCCCTCGAGGATGCCGAGGCGTACTGCAAGTGGCTCTCGAAAAAAGACGGCGTTACGTTTCGCCTGCCGACCGCCGAGGAGTGGGAACTTGCCGCCGGACATATGCCTAAGGACGCGGACTTCAACTCTAAGGGCGAGCGCGACGGCCTCTCACCGGTCGACAGTTTTCCCTCGACTCTCGGTGCCTGCGGGGCGATTGACTTCTGGGGCAACGTGTGGGAATGGACATCAACGCGCAAGGGTTCAAACGCTCTCGTGAAAGGCGGCGCATGGGATAGTCCCCGCACCCGCTGCCGTACGGAGATCCGCGATGAGACACGCCCCATCGACGCGAGGCTGGCGAACGTCGGCTTCCGCATTATTCGCGAGGATGGTGAAACCCTCGCACCCGTTCGCCGCGGTACGCGGTAAATTCAATTGCTTTGCGCAGGCGTTCGGCTGCAGCGGGGAACTCGTCGTTTCCGGGATATCGCCGCGCCAGGTCCTCAACGGTCTTGAGCGCGGTTTTGAGTTTCGCAAGGCGCTTGCCGGACAAACCTTCCGCAGGCCTTTCGTCATCCATAGGTGTCGCCGTGAGCGCGGCGATAAGCGCACGGGCTGTGTTCACCGCCTCTCGCTCAGTCGCCGCCAAGGCGCGTGACGTGCGGATGTAGCCATTCGTCAGCGAGGCGATGAGTGCCAGCAGCAGAACGAGCGCAACACATGCGCCGATTGCCGCACCGGGACTGCGCCGCGCCCAGAGGGAGATCCACCGCAGCGTTCGCGCAGGACGCGCTTCGACGGGCTCGTGTTGCAGGAACCGCTCAAGGTCGGCGGCGACACGGGTCATATCGGTATAACGCGATTCGGGATCGGTCGCTGTAGCTTTGTTAAGAATTGCCGCGAAATCAGGGTTCTTCAGCAGCGACGGAAATGCTCCGGCGAGTTCAAGCAGCATGACGCCGAACGAATATTGATCGCTTTTCGCGCTTGTCGTTCCGTCCGCCCACTGTTCAGGGGACATGTATTTTTTTGTACCGCTGCGATTTCTTGAACGGTCATCTGCAAGAACGGCGAGACCGAAATCGCCGAGTTTGGCCGTGCCGTTGGTGCCGATGAAGACGTTCGACGGCTTTACGTCACGGTGCACAACACCGCACGCGTGCGAGTAGGCCAGGGCTTTGGCTACATCGATTCCGAACGCCACCAACTCTTTCGTTCGTTTGAATACGTGATCCGCAGCCGTTGTTCCTTCGATGCGTTCCATTGCAAAGAAAAGGCGTCCGTTCGCCTCTCCTGCCGCAACCGTTTGGACGATGTTCGGATGGTGAAGTCGGGCAACTGTTCGTACCTCATCGAGAAAGCGTCTGCGGAATTCACCGTTTCGCCCCAAGTTCCCGGCGAGGACTTTCACCGCCACGTCCCGGTCAAGCGAAAGCTGCTTAGCAACGTAAACCTCTCCCATGCCACCACGCCCCAGAAGTGCAAGCGGACGGAAATCCGTCCCGTCCAGATTGGGGAGGGCATCCACTAAAGGCCCGTTCGATACACCACCCAACGCATCGAGTTCCGCCGCGAGTGTTCTCAGTTCAGCCGGAAGTTCCGCATCTTCGCTCATGCGATCATGCCTTTCTGAAGTATGAGAGTTCCATCAGCTTCTTCTGAAGACGCTCGAGAGCTCGGACATAACGGATGGATGCCGCCTTCGGTTCGATGCCGAGAATGTCGGCGCATTGCGAATTCTCGAAGGCGTCAAAATGTCGGAGAATAATAATCTGCCGATCTGCCTTCGCAAGCGCGTCCACGGCACGACGGAGAAGAGCATGCCGTTCATCCCGATCCATTCGCGAAACTGGAGAAGTCACGTTCGCCGCCAGATTCTCGATCACCACGCCGGATTGATTCCCATCGTCACCTTCACCCCTCACCTTCACCTCTTTGTATGCATCGCGGCTCTCTGACTGAAGATGGCGGCGAGAGAGATCGGTAATCGTCTGGAGGAGAATGGTGCGGAGTTTGAAGTAGACCGGTACGTCCGCGGCTGAGGAAAAATAGTCAAGCCGCTTCGCAGCCGCCTCGTAGGCGGACTGGAGGACGTCCTCATACGACAACCGCTTGAGAAGAATCGGATTGAGGTTCTTCTTCACGAGCGCCATCAGGCGTTCCTTGTACTCAATAAACGCTTGTGCGAGCGCATCTGCTGTGAAAGTGGCATCCACCGGATATCCTTCCATATAGGTAATTCATGCTTAGATTGACGAGTGTCGTGCAGAAGAATCACAATGTGGCCTTATCGGGTCAATCGCATGTCAGAGAAACTTTCCGCCATAGTTTTGCGGGAAAGTGTCGGCTGCTGCAGGCATTTGTCAAAAGGATCCGCGCCGCTCCTGTTGGCTGGCGGCGCCCCTGTTCCCAATTCTGCAGCGTGTTGACACTGACGCACATGAACTCCGCGAATACGGGTTGACTTACGCCAAACGTATGGCGCAAAGTCTGCACGTCCTCTTTGCTCTCAATATGCTTACCATCCTCGGCCGACCAAGTACGAGAGGCCGTTTTTGTTCCGTGTAGGAATTCGCTATCTTCGCGCATACTCGCTATGAGTTCGTCAACGTTTCTTTGCTTATACCCACGCGCATTGTACGCCCTTGACGTACCTTAAGTCAACCGCGAACCGAAGCTTGCATAACCCGTGCGCCGACGTTCAAGTGAACATACCATTATGGGCTTGCAGCATACGCTTCATCATTCTTCTTTATCGTATTGAAAAGCACGATTGGAGTCGCCGAAACGGACCGGATCCCTGGTTGGAATATATAAAACAGCCCTCAGAAACGTGAACATGGAGCAGATGAAGATGGTTGTAGCGCAACGAAGATATGGCACGTGAACGACGCTCCGAGAGAAGCAGCTCACGATTGTTGCACACGTTTGTCGCTTGCTTCATGAGCGAAGGTACGGCGTCTTTCGTGAGGTCGATGGGGTTGTCTGTGATTATTGACTTCAAGAACGTTATCACCTCTGTTCAAGTTCAAAAATGAACAAGCTCATCGACGGTTGTCATCCCTTCAGTGAAGCGAGGGGGACAAGACGGACGCGTGGCTCGACGAGATCGCGTTCGGACGCAATCACGGCTTCGATGTCTTTGTAAGCTTGCGGAGCCTCCGAGAGGTCGAGCCGATGCTTGGACTTGCCGAAGCCCTTGTATGTGTGCCAGCGCTCGTACACGATGCCGTTCATCGCCTTGTCGCACGCTTCGACCGTCAGGTTGGTTGAGGCCGCAATCCGGCTCATGCGGCGGCCCGCACCGTGCGAGCATGACATGAACGAATCAGGATTCCCGAGGCCGCGAACGATATATGAGGCCGTGCCCATCGAGCCTGGGATGATCCCAATCTCGTTCAGTTTCGCCGATGTTGCGCCTTTGCGGTGAACAAACACCTTCTTTCCGAAGTGTTCCTCGCAAACAGCATAGTTGTGATGGATGTCGATTGTGCGCAGGAAGTTCACGCTCGGCACGAACTCGGCGACGGTGGCCTTCATTGCCTCCATCATCCGGCGGCGATTCTCCTTTGCGTAGCGGAGCGCGAAAAGCATGTCCGTGAAGTAGTTGTGACCGTCAGCCTCCGCGATCGGCAGGAACGCGAGATTGGGATCTGCCAACGGCACGCGGAAACGCGTGCAGAGACGGTTCGCGATCTTGTGGTAGTACTCCTCGATGCGCTTGCCGAGATTGCGCGATCCCGAGTGGATCATGAGCCAGATTTTCGATCCGCCCTCCGGCGCGCCATTCCCGTCGAGCGCTGTTGACCTCTGAAGTTCGATGAAGTGGTTGCCTCCGCCAAGCGTACCGAGGTTCAGCCGATCGAGCTTCGATGGCCAGAGATTTGAGCGCATGCCGTTGTTAGCTGTGTACTCCTCGAAGCCCTTCCAGTACTGAGCCTTACGGTGCGGCACACCCTCGCCGACTGGGATTCGCTCCTTGAGTTTCTCTTGAAAGGCCCGCCGGAACGACATGTTCGCGAAGCGTTCCGCCGAGATGTCCGTTTCTACTGCGATCATGCCGCAGCCGATATCGACGCCGACCGCCGCCGGGATCACGGCGCCATCGCACGCGATCACACCGCCGATCGGCATGCCGTAGCCCAGGTGTGCGTCCGGCATGAGCGCTACGTGGTCGAACACTGCCGGATGCTTCACAAGATTGAGCACCTGCTTCATGACTCCATCCTCACAGTTCTCGCACCAGCTCTTTACAGGCACTGAATACCCATTTTCGAACTTTTCCCACTTCATTCCCAAATACCTCTTGTCTAGATAGTATCGTCGATATTGAACATCTGTATGACGTTTTTGTTCGTCTCGTAGTGTTTCGTTTTCTTCTGTATGCCTAGCGTCCAGTCGTCGTACCAGACAACACGAAACATTTCTTCGCAATGTCTTCCGGTAAGAGCCACAAGGGGCACCAGTAACTGATCCGCAAGATGTTTCTCGCAAGCCTTGCCGGATTTCAGAAATTTCCTCACGCCCTGCACAACCTCGTTGCCGACCGTCTTGCGCGACTTGTCGAACGCCCCAACGGATGAGAAGACAACCGATGCTCTCTCGTAGTCGAGCTTCGCGTAACAGTAGTTACCGGGGCCGAAGGAATCGATGGTGCGCACTTCGGGCGTCAGGTCTAGTTTTGGAAACTGCCTCAACACGATTCCGACCTCGGCTTCGGCAATCGACTTCGGGATCGCGGAGACGACGCCGATGACCGAGCCGCCACGGTACACACCGAGATCTGTCAGCTCGTATGATTCGAGCTTCCTGTTTGAATCAAACGGCCAGACACGCAGCTCGACGACGCCACCTGCTGCCGGAGAGAACCCGTAGGAGCCGAGCTTGGCCTCGATCTTTGCGCCCATGCGTCGAAGTTCCGGCAGGTAGCAGGATTCGAAAAACTCCCAGATCGGGGCGAACGGCACGTGGGTTCCGCCGGTGATCGCTACCGTTGAAACGCCGTCCGCCATCAGGAGCACCGGGATGGTGGTCTGCGCGACGAGCGTCACGCTGCCCGCCGTGCCAACATCGAATCGGTAGTTCCCAGCCTTGATTTTCCCAGGGGCGAATACGAGTTCCTGCGAGCCTATCTCGTCTCCTGACACGGTTGCTCCGCAGATCTCCGCCACGGCGCGGACGCACGTTAGATGCTGACGCCTCAGCCCCGGCTTCTCGCGCCCCGCCCGGATCTTCCCAAGCGCGATGTTCGTTTTTGTTATCGCGCTCAGCGAAAGAGCCGTGCGGAGGATCTGTCCTCCGCCTTCGCCTATCGATCCGTCTATCGTGATGACAGCCGCCATGTTCTACACCGCGCTTTCCACGTCCGGACAGTATCCCTGGAGCCACAGCATTCCGTACACCGGATCGTCCGTCTTTGGCGCGACCGAGAAGAGCGACTTTCGCGCGATCAGCGGAATGACGACGTCTTCTTCATCGCGGGCGATCGCGACATGGATCCGGTAGAAGTCCGTGCCGAACGCTGTGAACTCGCTCACGTCCCCGAACGCGGGGGACTGGAACTCGGCGTCATCCGGATACGGCCCCCACTTCGGTAGGAATGCCACCGCGCTTTCAATCCGGAAGACCACGGGCTTCGGTTTCCCGGCTTCGTCATATTCCTGTTCCTGCCCACAGCGTTCGCGATGCTTGACCGCGTCCTCGCCCTCAAAGCGGAACTCGCGGTTCTCCTCCGGAAGGACGTCGGCGCTGTACGCAAACGCCGAAAGCCGGAAGACGTATGTCTTCCCGATTTTGTAGCGGCCCTTGTTCAAAGCGTAGCGTGTGTCGAAGAACGCGATTTCGCGCGCCGACTCGTCGAGAACCTCGCCCTCAAGCGTTGCTTCAACGCCCGCCGCCCATTCGTGGATCGCTGTGATCTTAACACGTACTTCCGCACCATCGTGTTCCGGGTAGACCGACACCAGTGTGTTCTGCTTCCCGGCTTCCTTGACGGCGAGCAGGAGCCCGAGACGAAGCGGAGCCTTCGTATCGCCGAGGAACAACATCGGCATTTCCTTCGGCAGATTATCGCCGAAGTTGCACGCGATGGGCTCTTTCGTCCCTCCGATCACCTCGCTTTCCGTGATGCTTCTTGGGATCCATTCGGAAAGGAACGCCCCGTCCTTTTCCGGCTCGCATAGACAGCCGTTGTGATTGCCATGCCCTTGGTGTATGTCAAAATCCTTCTTCATGTCCTCATTCCATTTTTGTTGCACCGACGCCGATCCTTTACAGGATATAGTGGAGCGACTTTCCCCGGTTCTGGTAGATTGTCAGGCTTTCGGGATGCATTTCCCGCTCCCAACGCAGACGGTTCCCGCAGTCGTCCTCATTGTCGTCGTAGGGGTTGTCAACGCTGATGAACTCCTTCACGACCGAGAGTTTGCCGTTCGTCACGTCGAGCTGCACGTCCCCAACGCAGAACTCCGCATAGCATCCGCGGCCGGATCCGCAGCGTTTCATCCAGAAGCGTGCACGCGCGCCCTTGTCGAATAGGTCGATGCAGACGGGAGCCGCCTGAAACGTTGCCCCGTTCGTCATACGCAGCACGAGCGTGTAACGCTCTTCGCCCAGGCTGACGATGTTGAGGTCTCTGATCGCCTCTGCAAACGTGGCCCCATGATTGATCTCGAACGCAATTGACCGCAGGCAATCGTAGTTGAGGTTGACCTTCTCGGAGAAGTTTACGACGTCTTCGATTTGTCCGCGGCCTTCTTCTGACACCTTGTCGCGGAGATATTCGCGGATGCCGTCCGCGTCCGGATAGTCGAATCGGAAGTGGTAGTGGAATCGTCCTGGGCGGTTGACGAGGTAGTCGTTGAGTCCGGTCAGAGCGTTGCACGTTACCACATACAGCTTTTTCCCGACAGCGGTTCCGTCGAAGAGGCTCAGCATGCTTGCCTGCGGGTTCTCGTCATCCGTCTTCGCGAAGACCTTGTCGAATTCATCGAACAGGATCATCACCTCCTGCTCGATGGATTCGATGAACGATGCGATGCCGGGGACGTACTGGTCGCAGACGATGACCGGCATTCCGCCGAAAATCGCTTCTTTCGCGATCAGCTTGGCCGATATCGATTTCCCGATCCCCTTGGCTCCGCTCATGATCACGCCAAGGCTCCGGCTGAAATCCCTGAACGAGGCCAGAACCTTTCGAGCTTTTTCGGGATGGCAGCCGTATACCTTCTCTTCCACGGCCATGTCGTTCCTGGTCGTAAGATAGAATCCGACATTCTTGGCGAAACATATTGTGTACGTCCCGACGGGGATTCGGTCGTACGTCTCAACGTCATCCCGGTAGAGATGAATCGTGTTGTTGGTCTTGATGACCTTCATCTTCAATTTCTCCTTCAATTGGCTTGGGTGGCTGAATTCGAACCAGCGGCGGTCTCATAAAAAGTGAGATGCTTGACCATTGAGCGGTTTCGATGACGCCCACTTATTGCAAGACACGTGCCAAAACAACAAAGATAATCGACGCTAGAGGCGTCGGCACGGCAGAATATTTCGGTTCAAGCATCCCGATGCTGAAAATAGCAGATGATGTCGTATTGCTATGATCGGTCTTAAAATCCTTCTGTAGATTTGAATCGTCAAAAAGCGGTTATGCTAATTAGATATTTCATATCATCTCAGATATTTTATGAATGAAGTTTTGGTATGATACGTTCCCATGAAAACCACAGTCATCTCCGTCCTCGGTACACAGAAGGATGCTCGCGGCGGTCACGGTCCGGGGCGTTGGGGTACTTGGCGTCCCAACATCGGCCTCGTTCAACAAGACGAGCTTTCGATCGATGAGCTGCACCTCATCTTCAATGCGGAATTTTCGACGCTCGCAGAACGAATCAAACGCGACATCAACGCTGTCTCGCCGGGAACGGAAGTGGTCTTCGACGTCATCGACCTGAAAGACCCGTGGGATTTCGAGGAAGTCTACGCAAAGTTCTACGACTACGCCAAAAGCCCATGCTTTCACGAGGAGCGAACCCAGTACTACATCCATATGTCAACCGGCTCACATGTTGAGCAGATCTGCCTCTTTCTCCTGGCCGAATCCCGGCATTTACCCGGCAAGCTCATCCAGACATCGCCCAAGGAGGGGCACGTCCGGCACTCGAACGACTCCAAGGGCACCTGCAGCATCATCGACCTCGACCTCTCTCGCTACGACAAGCTCGCCAAGCGTTTCGAGGGTGAACGGCAGGACGACCTCTCGTTCCTCAAAAGAGGCATTAAAACGAGGAATAAGGCGTTTAACAAACTTATCGAGACCATCGAACGCGTCTCGGCTCGTTCCTCCGATCCTATCCTCCTGACCGGGCCCACCGGCGTAGGCAAGAGCCAGCTTGCCAACCAAATCTTCAAGCTGAAGAAACAGAACGGACAAGTCGGCGGCAGATTCGTTGATGTCAACTGTGCAACGCTTGGCGGAGAACTCGCAAAGGCGGCTCTCTTCGGTTATAAAAAAGGCGCATTCACCGGCGCAGAGGCGAACCACGATGGCTATCTCAAGGAGGCTGATGGCGGCATCCTCTTTCTCGACGAGATCGGGGAGCTCCCCCTCGAGGCTCAGGCCATGCTTCTTAAAGCCATTGAGGAGAAGACCTTTCGTCCACTGGGTGCAACGGATGACGAACACAGCGACTTCCAGATCATCTGCGGAACGAACCGTGATCTCTCGATCGATGTCGCCGACAGGAAATTCCGTGCAGACCTGCTCGTCCGTATCAACCTCTGGAGCTTTGAGCTCCCAGGTCTCGCAGAACGCCGCGAAGATATCGAGCCCAACCTCACCTACGAACTCGACAATTTTACTTCGAAGTCCGGGAAACACATCACATTCAATAAGGAGGCTCGCGAACGTTTTCTTGCCTTCGCGCTCGATCCCGACAATCTCTGGCCGGGAAACTTCCGCGACCTGAACGCAATGGTCGTCCGTATGGCCACGCTTTCCGATGGCGGACGCATCACCGAGGATCTTGTCGAAGACGAAATCGCCCGAAGCAGAAGAGCCCAACGGCCAGCCATCCGCTGCGATCCGAAAGCAACGGTCATCCCATTCGCAAACTTCGACGAGTTGTCGCGGGTCCTCGGATCGGACTTCTTTTCCCGCTTCGACAGCACCGACATTGCGATGCTCGCTCATGTGATCGCCGTCTGCCGCTGCTGCGACACGGCGGCGGACGCTGCGAAACGACTCTTCGCCATCTCGCGAAAGGCCAAAGCAAACGCTAACGACTCGGATCGTCTGACCAAGTTCCTCGCCAGGTTCGGCCTGAAATTCAAGGAAATTGTCAGAGCCTAGGCGGCGGCCATCGCCGCCTCCGCACGCAGATGATGTCGAGCAGCAAGAAGTGGAGCCCTGGCACTGACTTCCTCTTCGCCCTCGAGAACGGCTCCGGCCATCGTCTCGAACGGATCCTGAAGGAGGATAAGCCAGATCGCGCCATTGTCGGCTGCAGCGGTACGTCGGAATGGAGGAACGCTTCGCTAAGCACATCGAGCTTCTGCAAGATGTGATCAAGGGGCGGAGGCCGCGTGTGGAAGATCTGCAAGGAGCTGAGAGCCCCGCTTCGGCGCTCCACTGAAGATCGTCGAGAATGGACGGGATCTAGACTGGCTACGCAAGGTCGAGCGGATCACGACGTTCTACTTCGATAGGGGCGCCCTCTATCGGCACGATTTCAGTGGACTCGAACGTGCCCGGAAGCAGTACGCCACCCAGCCCCCTTTACCAAATGATACTTTCGTTCTCGTCACGGTGTCTTGCAACGTTCTTCAGTACGCACGTTCTGCTGGTATTTGCATAGCAATAGATACAGAAATGGCGGCATGTGTTATACAGACCAATATCTTTACTTATCATACAACCACACGCCTTACGCTGTCCCTTATCCTTGAGATTCTTTCCGACAACAGGCAGTGAAGGATAGGCTCCAAACAAGTCGGGTTCTGCAATCTTTCCAGTCTTTAGAAAGGAGACAAGCCCCTTGTCGTCGCCAAACACGCGCTCCATCAGAGACCCATCAATACAGCAATTCCTCTCCACGCCATATGCCGAGTAATCGAACGCCTCTCCACACGTTGCCATTGTTACGTGCCACCCCTCACGAGACCATGACTGCCGAATCTTAACAAGCCCCTCGACAACTTCTCTTCGCTGATCTGTTGTCATTTCTGCTGACATCACATTGCCGAAGTTGAAAGCCTTCGTTCCCCTGACTAAGTTATGTTGGACTTTCTTATAAGCGGAGATATCGACAAAACTGAACACCAATTTTTCAGTAGTTCCTTTGATGAGGTTGCCTACACGCCAGATTTTCTTAAGTATTTCTCTAGGCGTGAGGGTCTCGGTCAGGATTAGAGGATCGAAGCGCCAAATCACGCGCTCTTTCCCAATCAGCGCCGAAAGCCGCTTGAAGGTCTCCACCCGTTCTTCAATCGAAGGAACATTCGGCTCCAACCCTTCACGGACATAATCGTTAAGTGTGACTTGGAAATAATAGTGAATTCCTCGACGATCAAGTTCAGGGAGAAAAGGTATGATCGGGGCAGGGTTTTTTGTCCAAAATACAATGACCTTGCATTTGGCAAACGAAACGTATGAGGGTTTTTGATTAAAGGGATTGTACCAGACACAGTATCCGCGTTTGAGTCGGTTAAAGAACCACCTGGCGTAGAATGCCGGGATGTCGGTAGAGCGGCTAGCGGAAACAATGACAGGCGCCAACGCGTCTACTCTCTCGCCTGAGTCGGTTTTTATTCGAACGTTATCATTAACCACATGTCATCCTAAGAAATGCAACCATGTCGTCAGCCGGAATGTTCTGATAATCCGCACGAATGAGTTATTCTCCGAGCCACGTCCCGTTCCATCATATGTCGTTCAATACTTCAATGTCAAGCTTGCAGTATCCCAGACTCGACGGCTCCATTCCAGTTACGATATCGTCCTCAACGTGAATACGTGCTGTTCTCCCCCGAAAGCAACAGCGATTCCGCTCCCGCGCTAACGGAACAAAAACGCCCAAACAATGGGGCAATTCCAAGACATGAGAAAGAGCCGGGCAGCCGACTCTTTCTAGGTGTCAAAAATGATGGCGGAGAGGGAGGGATTCGAACCCCCGGAATCTTGCGATTCAACGGTTTTCAAGACCGCCGCATTCGACCGCTCTGCCACCTCTCCAGAGGGCATCCAGGCGGATTCTGCCCGGATGCAAGCGGATTTGCTCCAAGCCGTTTAGGGCTGCTCGTGTTTGGCTTCTACGGCTGCTTGCGGGCGTTTGCCGCGATAGAACCAAAGCGTAACGAGCGGGGCGATAAAGAGCGTGGAGTACGTGCCGGCCACCATGCCTACGAAGAGTGCGAAGGCAAAGTCGTGCATGGCAGCTCCGCCGAAGAAGTAAAGCGCTGCTACGGGGAGCAAGGTGGAAAGTGTGGTCAGGAGCGTCCGGCTAAGCGTCTGATTCAATGCTTTGCGTACCAGCTCGGGGAAGGGTGTGGTAGCATCGCGGTGCATCAGCTCGCGAATCCGGTCGAAGGCCACGATTGTATCGTTGATCGAATAACCTACAATCGTCAGCAAGGCGGCTACCGTGGTCAAGCTTACCTGATTGCCGCAGATGGTGTAGATGCCCAGTGTGATAAGGGCATCATGGGCAAGCGCCACCACACCGCCGAGGGCAAACCCAAACTGGAAGCGGAAACTGACGTAGGCAATGATGCAGATGAGCGAGAGGATGATTGCCCAGGTGGCATCTTTTTTCAGCTCCGCACCGATCTGCGAACCGACAAGATCTTTGCTCACGAGGCGAACGGTGTATTCTGGATAGGCTTCATCGAGTGCCTTTTCGATGACTTTGGCCGAGTCGGTTTCTTCGCCGTTAACGGTCAGGTTCACTGTAGAGGTTTTGACGAGGGTTTGAACTTTGCCGCCTTCGCCGGTGGAACTCTGGACGGTTTCATCGGTTACGCCTGTGCTGTGAACCACCTGGCGCACTTTCTCGGTGTCAAGGGCGTGGATGGTGGCGTTGTCCTTCTTATCGATGGCCTCGTAGGTAAGCGCCACACCGCCGGTGAAGTCTACGGCCATAACGCTGGCTGGATTACGGTATGCCCGGGTAAAGAAGATGCCGAGGGTAACGATAATCACCAACGCGGCAATGGCGGAAACGGGCTTGGCCCATTTGAGAAAATCGAAGTTGATATTCTCGGGCACCCACTGGAGCATTTTGAAGGGCTTGGTGGTATCGCCTGTCGTCAGATTGAAGATCAGGCGGGTGATCACCAGGGCGGTGAACATGGAGATGATGATACCGCCGCAGAGGGTAACGGCAAAACCGCGGATGGGGCCGGAACCGAAGATGAAGAGGATGACGCCGGTGATCAGCGTGGTCAGGTTGGAGTCGAAGATTGCCAGGAATGCGCGGTCATAACCGGCCGCCACGGCGCCTTTCGCCGTTTTACCCAAGCGGAATTCTTCACGCATCCGCTCAAAGATCAGCACGTTTGCATCAACGGCCATGCCGACGGAAAGAACAAGACCTGCGATACCCGGGAGCGTGAGCACGGGGAGCTGCCCAAGGGAGGTGCTACCGGTTCCGTCTACGACGAACGTGCTCATGATGCCGGAGGCCACAATCATGCCGGCGGGCCACAATATCATATTAAGCAGCAGGGCAATGTCGGCAATGATACCGCAGCAGAGGTAGTAGAAAAGCATGAAGATAAAGACTGCGAGCACGCCGATTGCGGCAGAAAGGGCGCCTTTGCTGATGGCTTCATTGCCCAGGCTCGGCGAAACCGAACGGGTTTCGATCACGCGGATAGGAGCTTTGAGTGCACCGGCGTTAAGTACGCCGGTAAGGTTGGACGCTTCGCGCCACGTGAAGCCCCCGGAGATCTCACAGCGGCCGTCGGAGATTTCCGAGCGGAGCACGGGTGCAGAACGGACGGTGTTGTCGAGCACGATTGCCAACTGGCGGCCGACATAACGGCCGGTAAGCTTGGCAAACGCGGCGGTGCCTTCAGAGTTGAACTCTACATCCACCACGACTTTACCGGTGGTGGGGTTCTTGCTGGGGCGTGCGGAAGCCACCGTTGAGCCGGGGATGGTCGCTTCGCGGCTGCGAGAGAGAAACATGGGCAAGTAAGCATCGCGCCCGGCGGGATCCTTGCCGATTTCTTCCATTACACATTCATACAGCGCGGAAGGGGCTGCGAAACGCCCCAGTTTAACGGCGTAATCGGGTTGTTCCGACAGCGTATTGTAGGCTTGTGAACGAACGAAGCAGACGCGCCCGCTGCAGGTGCTGCGCTCGAAGCCTTCGGGGGTGCGAGTGGAATCGAGCACGCCGCGCACCAGACGATCGTTATCTTTGTGAACCAGGCGAAAGGTGAGGAAGGCCGCGCTTTTCACGGACTTCTCGGCGGCGGCGGCCTGCGCTGCATCGGCTCCAGGGATTTGGATGAGAATACGGTGCCCGTTAGCCTTGGCAATGATGGGCTCGTTGGTGCCCAAGGCGTCAATGCGTTTGCGGAGCACCTCCAGCGTCAGATCATCGGCATCGGCCATGAGAACCTGCGCATCAGCTTTGGCTTTCGCTTCGATGTTGGCGGTTTGTTCGGCTGTGGCGGTTTCGGGGGTGAGCCCTGCGGCGGCATAGCCTTCGGCTTTGAGATCTTCGATCAACCGGGGCTCATCGATTTGAACGGTAAAGCTGGTGCCGCCCTTGAGGTCAAGCCCCAGGCGGACATGTTCTTTAACGGGGAAGGTAACCCAGCAGGAAAACGCCACCAAGACGGCCAAAATGGCCCACTTGATGAGGCTTGGGGTATCCAGTTGCTTGAAGTTTAACATGTTGCGCTCCGTTATTTCGTCGCTTCGGGCTCATCCAGAACAGCCGTTATTGCGCCGCGCGCCACTTCCACCGTGGTGCCCTGGCAAAGTTCAATAAGGAAGGTCTGTTCGCGCGCTTCTACAATTGTGCCAATCAACCCGCCGGCAAAAGAGACTTTACGCCCGGCACGAAGCTCGGCGATCATGCGCTGGCGCTCTTTTTCCTTGCGCTGCTGCGGGCGGAGCAAAATAAAGTAGAAAAGGCCGAAAATAATGATCAGGGGCAGAAAGCCGCCCATGCTGCCAAAGATGCCGCCGGGCTGGGCTTGGCCTTCCGGGGTGGGAGCCGGCTGAGTGGTCGTTGCCGCCGTTGTGGCCGGCGCAGAGGATGCTAATACGTTCATGCGATGTCCTTCTTGATCCATCTGGGCATTGCTCTGGGCAATGAAATAAGTTCGCTTAGTATACCTTTTTTTTTACAGGAATGAAAGTTCTTTTTCCTGCCGTATATGGGGGGACGCAGCAGACGGCTTCTGTTAGGCCAGTCGGCTGCGCAGCATTTCCTGAACCAGCTGCGGCGAGGCTTTGCCTTTGGATTGTTTCATAACCTGCCCCACAAGGAAGCCGAGCGCGGCCTGTTTGCCGGCTTTGAAATCGGCCACGACTTTGGGGTTGGCGGCCAGAGCGGCGTCTACAAAGGCCTCGATTGCGTCGGCATCGGAGACTTGTCCTAATCCCCGTTCGCGGACGATGGCCGCGGGGTCGCCGCCTTTTTCGAAAAGTTCGGGCAGGAGGGCTTTGGCGGTGGGGCCGTTGATGGTTTTGTCGGCAAGCAGTTTGAGCAGGTCGCCCAAGGCTTCGGCCGTGAGGGCAGAGTCTGTGAGTGCTACGCTGGTTTTGGCTGTCAACGCCAAGACTTCTGCCATCACCCAGTTGGAGGCCAGCTTGCCATTGCCGCAGCGTTTGGCGGCGGCTTCAAAAAGGTCGGCCAGGGCTCGGTCGGCGGAGAGGACGCCGGCGTCATATTCCGGGATGCCATATTCTGCGATCATACGTGTACGCCGTTTGGCGGGGGCTTCCGGCAGGTCTGCCGCCCAAGCGGCTACCTGTTCGGGCGAGAGGGCAATGGGCATCAGGTCAGGCTCAGGGAAATAGCGGTAATCGTCAGCATTTTCCTTGGTGCGCATGACAAAGGTCTCGCCGAGCTCAGGATCCCACCGGCGGGTTTCCTGGCGAAGCGGCTGCCCGGCGGCGGCGGCGGATTTTTGACGCTCAATTTCGAAGAGGAGGGCGGCGTGGATACCGCTGAACGTGTTCATGTTCTTGATCTCGATCTTCGTGCCATAGGCCTGCTGCCCGCGCGGCCGAATAGAAATGTTCACGTCCGAGCGCATATTTCCCTCTTCGAGGTTACACTCGCTCACGCCGGCGTAGATCATCATCTCCCGCAAGGCTGTCAGGTAAGCGATGGCTTCATCAGCTGAACGCAGATCCGGCTCTGAGACGATTTCCATGAGCGGGACGCCTGCGCGGTTGAAGTCTACGCCAGAACAGCCGGCTCGATGGGTCAGCTTGCCGACGTCTTCTTCCAGGTGGATGTGGTGAATGCGGATCGTGCGGCGCACACCGTCTTCACCGGAAATCTCTACGCCGCCGCCAAGACAAAGCGGTTGATCCAGCTGGGTGATCTGATAATCTTTGGAAGAATCTGGATAGAAGTAGTTTTTTCGATCGAACTTTGCATAGCCGGCAATTCGGCACCCGAGCATCAGGCCGGCCATCACGGTGTAGCGGATGGCCTCGCGGTTCATGCTGGGCAGTGCACCAGGATATCCCAGGCAGACGGGGCAGACGTGAGAATTGGGCGGTGCTCCAAAGCTTGTGCCGCATCCGCAGAACATTTTGGTGCGCGTTTTCAGCTGAACGTGTGTCTCCAGCCCAATGACAACTTCATAATCCATGGTTAAAAATCCTTTCCCCATCCCGGCTCAGCGTGGCAGCTCCAACGCTTTGGCCACGCGGAAGAGCATCATCTCTCCGAAGTTTGGGCCGATCAGCTGCACGCCCACCGGCTTGCCTGCGGCAGTCTTCCCGGCAGGGAGCGAAAGCGCGCAACACCCGGCCAGATTGACGCCCACGGTGAGGACGTCTGAAAGGTAGTTGCGAATGGGGTCGTTCTGATAGACGCCCAGCGGCCAGGCAGGCTCGGGTGTAACGGGAGCGAGTAGCAGATCGCACTGGGCAAAGGCGGCCTCAAAGTCGCGCCGAATGAGCGTGCGCACTTTTTGCGCCCGATTATAGTAGGCATCGTAAAATCCGCTTGAAAGCACGAAGGTCCCCAGCAGAATACGCCGCTTGACCTCTGCGCCGAAACCCTCCGCACGTGTCCGCTTATATTGTTCAATCACGTCATCGCACGGCACGCGCAGCCCATAGCGCACACCATCGAAACGCGCTAGGTTTGCCGAGATTTCCGCCGTCATGCAAATGTAATAGGTGGGGATGCCATATGCGGTGTTTGGCAGAGAAACCGGGCGCAGCGTGGCGCCGAGACGCTCTGCCCGCATCTTGGCTTCTTCGATCCGTGTATGCACTTCCGGATCCAGCCCCTCGCCGAAATATTCTTTCGGAATGCCCAGCGTGATGCCGGCGAGCGGCTTCTCTGAGCCTTCGCTTTCGATCCAGGCCTGTGTATAATCCGGCACGGGTTCATCCAGGCTTGTCGCATCCATTGCATCCTGCCCGGAGATGACGTTCATCAACAGTGCGGCATCTTCCACCGTCTTGGTCATAGGCCCCACCTGGTCGAGCGAAGAGGCGCAGGCTACGATGCCATAGCGCGACACGCGGCCATAGGTTGGCTTCACGCCCACCAGCCCGCAGTGCGAGGCCGGCTGACGGATTGAGCCGCCGGTGTCCGTTCCCAGTGCGCAGAGCGCCAGGTCTCCGCCTACAGCTGCTGCGCTTCCGCCTGAGGAGCCTCCGGGGATGCATCCGCGTGCCACAGGGTTTTCCGTTGGCCCGAAGTAAGACGTCTGCGTGGTGGAGCCTAGGGCGAATTCATCCATATTTGTCCGCCCAAGAAAGACGGCGCCCGCTGCCCGAAGCTGGGCGATCACGGTAGCGTCATAGGGCGCCACATAGCCTTCCAGAATGTGCGAAGAAGCCGTACAGGGCTGCCCCTTTACATTCATGTTGTCTTTGACGGCTATCGGCACGCCAAGCAGCGGCAGCTCCTGCCCCGCCGCCCGCATTCGATCGGCTTCCGCCGCCTGCGCCAGGGCGCCCTCGGCATCGAGGGTGACATAGGCGTGAATGGTGTTTTGCGCGGCTTGCGCGGCCTGCAGCACGCCCTGCGTCAGCTCAACGGAGGTGAATGCTCCTGCGCGCATGCCGCGCAAGGCCTCGGTTACGGTCATCTTTGCGAATTCCACACCGGGCTCCTTTCTTATTCTACCACCCGGGGCATCCGGATTTCATCCCCGACACGCGCGGGCGCATTGTCCAGTACCGTCTCCGTATCCAGGCCTTCCCTCGGCGTATCTTCCCGGAAAATATTGTTGACGCCGTGCCCGTGCAGGGTGGCTGGGAGCGATGTTACATCCAGCGCGGAAATACGCTCTACATAGGCAACAATGGTTTCCAGCTGCCCGCCGAACAATGTGCGTTCTTCATCTGTCAGCGCCAGCCGCGCTAAATGCGCCACACGGTCAATATCAAATCCTGCCATAACGCTCCTCAATTCCTGAAGCGGGCAGTATAGCAAAATGCCGCCGCCGCTGCCGCGCTGGTGGCGGCTTTGCGTTCAATCTGCCCGGGATGGGGTTGGGCGGGCAAATGGCCGGTACGGTTGGTTTCGTTGGGAAATTGTGTTATTTTAGAAGAGGTTGAAGAAAGGAGCTGCGATGAAGCTTGCGATTCTGGGCGCCGGGAATATGGGAGGCGCTATTGCCAAAGGGTTGGTTCGTGCGGGAGCCGTCCGGCCGGAAGAAATTTTGTTTGCGCATCCGCACAATGGGCTTCCTGCGGAGTTGGCGCAGGAGGGGTTTCGCTCGGTGCTTTCGAACGAAGAGGCGGTGCAGGGCGCTTCGGTGGTGTTTGTAGCGGTGAAGCCCTATCTGGTGAGCCAGATATTGCAGCCGCTGGCGCGTGAATTGGCGCCGGGCACGGTATTGATCTCGGTGGCGGCGGGGGTAACGCTGGCGGATTTGCGGGAAGATTTGAGCCGCAGCCGCGAGGTGCAGATTGTGCGCGCCATGCCGAATACAGCTGTGGGGCTTTGCACGGGGGTAACGGCATTGGCGGCAGAGACGGAAGCCGGGCTGAAGGCAGCGAAGGAGCTCTTTGATCACCTGGGGTTGGCTTTTGAGTTCCCGGAAGAGCGCTTTAGTGCGATTACCGCGCTTTCCGGCTGCGGCATTGCGCACGCGCTGCGGTTTTTGCGGGCGGGGCAGTCGGCCGGGTTGCAAATGGGGATTCCGGCGGGGCTTTCGGGAGAGATTTTTGCGCAGGTCATGATGGGGGCGGCGGCGCTGGTGTTGCGCTCGGGCAACCACCCCGAGACGGAGGTGGATCGTGTGTGTACACCGGGCGGGTTGACGATCCGCGGGCTGAATGTGATGGAAGCCAAAGGGTTTACGGGCGCGGTGGTGCAGGGGTTATTGGCATCACTTCCGGAGAAGTAACATGCGTATCGTAGTGAAAATCGGATCGAATGTTCTGGCGCGCGCAAACGGGCGTTTGAGCATTGCGCGCATGGCGGAGCTGGTGGATGAAGTGGCTGCACTGTGCGATCAGGGGCATCAGGTATTGATTGTCTCTTCGGGCGCTGTGGCGGCGGGCAAGGCACAGGTGGCGCTTCCCAAGACGGTGGATCGCGTGGCGCGCCGGCAGGTGCTCAGTGCGGTGGGGCAGGTGCTGCTGCTCGATACCTACCGCACGCTGTTCGCTGCCAATGGGTTTGACGTGGGGCAGATCTTGCTCACCAAGAGCGACTTTTCTACCGAGGAGCATGCTTCGAACATTCGTCAGTGCATCCAGGCGTTCTTTGCCTATGGCATTGTGCCGGTGGTGAACGAGAACGACACGGTGAGTGTGGAAGGGCTGATGTTTACCGACAATGACGAGCTGGCCGGGATCCTTTCCCGTCTCATCCAGGCCGATCTTCTCATCATTCTCTCCTCGGTGGATGGGCTTTATGATGGCGACCCAGCAGCCCCAGAGTCCAAGCTTATCCGCATCGTTTCTCCTGGAGAAGATCTGACGCACGTGGTTTCTGAGAAGACAAGCAGTCAGGGGCGCGGCGGCATGAGCACCAAGCTGCAGGTGGCTGCCCGTGCAGCGCAGGAGGGGATTACCGTGGTGGTGGCCAACGGCATGCGCCATAGTGTGCTGGCCGATGTGGTTGCCGGGCGGGAGGTGCCGTGTACGCGCTTCCTGCCAAGGAAAGCTTGAGACGGTAAGAGCCTTTAAGCTGGAAAGGACGCGCCCCGCCGGGTTTGGCAGGGCGCGTTCCATTTAAGGGGACGGCTTATTTAAAGAATGTCTGGCTGAAGGGTGAAGCGCCCCTCAAACAGGGAGTCGAGGCTCGTTAGACGGTCGTTACGCGGTGCTCCTCGTCTCGGTTGAGCACTTCTACAAAGGCATGTTTGCCGCGCACAAAAAGGCCATGGACGGCATCGGTGCCTTCGCGGCGAATGATGTCGAGAATGAGGTCGATCATGGGGCGTGTGATTCTCAGGCCTGGAATAAAGACGGGGATGCCAGGTGGGTAGGGCACTAGGAGCTGGGAACAGATGCGCCCTTCACAGGCTTCGAGGGGCAGGAGCTCGCCATCGCAGAGGGCTGCATCCCGCGGGAGAACGGCCGGCTGCCCGGCGATGGCCTGCCCCAGCGTTTCGGCGTCTGCGGGGAGTGCGTCAGGCAAGCCGATGGCATCCTGCATCTGGCGGATACACCGGAAGAGATATTCGAAATGTTCACGGACGGTTCCAACGGTTACCAGGAAGAGAATGGTTACGGAGGTGGCCTTTTCCCATTGGATGTGTGCTCCGTGAAGCAGGCGCTTGAACTCCTCGCAGGCCTTAGCGTTGCGGAAAACAAGCATCATTTTGAGCGGGTCGTGGAAATACCCCTGCGCTTTCCATTTCGGGTCATTGCCCGCGATTGCGCGCAGACCGGCGAAACACTCATGAATGGGGCGGCCAACAAGAGCGGCCACCCGCTGCTGGAAGGCCGCCACCCAATGAAGGCGCTGTTCAAGAATAAAGAGCCCTTCAAGGCGCATTTGGATGCCGGCCATGTCGAGCGTGGCAAGGGTGGGATAATGAGGGGAGGTGGAGTGCCAGTAACGGAGGACTTCGTGCAGATCGTGCGAGAACTTTTCGTAGGATCCGTGGCCATGCAGATGGAAGCGGCGCCTGAGCCAGCGGAAAGGCTTGCCGGAGTCGGTTTCCAAAAGCGCTTTAAAGCGGTTGGAAACATGAATCATGGAGGCTTGCGAGAAGGCTGCAAGCGCCTTATGGGTGGATTGCACGGCGAAATGCGCCCCGCCGATTTCGCTTACGGCGTTGTAGCGCATTTGGCGGCCATCGGGCAAGGTCCGGGTGTAGTAGGGGTGAAAGGCCAGATAAGGCGCCCAGGCTTCATCGGCATAAAAGAGCAGGCCGGCTTCTTCACATAGACGCCCAATTTCCCAGACGGGGTAGACGATGCCTTCGTAGGTGCAGGTGGTGATCACGAGCATCTTGGGGCGCTGCGCTTCGGGAAGGGTTTGGGCGCGTGCAAGCTCAGCCTTGAGGTCGTCCAGCGCGATAGGCCCCCACACGCCCAGGCGGGCATTGTAGCGGGCGGGAAGGTAACGGGGCACCGCACCGGCCATAACCACGGCGTGGTGGACGGATTTGTGGCAGTTGCGGTCGAGCAGAACGGCTTCGCCCGGGCGCAACAGGGTCATGAGCATGGCCTTGTTGGAGGTGCTGGTGCCGTTGGTAACGAAGCAGCTTTGAGCGGTGCCGAAGATTTCAGAGGCGAGGCGCTGGGCTTCAGAGAGGGGAGTGTGCCCCTCGGGGTCGGAGAGGTCGCCCAGCGACTCCACCGAAACGGAAAGATCCGTTCGGAAGATCATGGAGGAGAAGGCATCGTGGAAGCCGTGCAGAAAAGGGGATCGTCCGAAGGCGTTGCCGTTATTGTGCCCGGGGGTGTGCCAGCTGGTCCCGGCTCGACGGCGGACATATTGGCGGAGAGCGTCCCAGAAGCGCGGCAGCCAGAAAGAGGCGAAGAGGTGGTCAATCCGCTCCCGGAACTTTCCGGGGTTGGCGATCACGGAGAAGGGTTTTTGCGCCCAGCGGCGAGAAGGCAGGTGGAGCTTGGCGTGCCCCGGGCGCGTGATGAGCACCTTTGGAATGGCCGGGAAATAGGTCAGAAACCAGACCGGGAGGGAGAGTCCATCGAGTCGGTAATCAAAGACTGGGCGCCCGGCCAGCTCGTCATCCAGCAAAAAAAGGCAGCAGTGGCTGCCGTCTTCGGAGAGCGAGTGGCGTTCATCGAGCGTATGAAAAAGGGCGGTGTCCAGCTCCGCAGGCGTACGCACGGCAATAAGCCGGAGTTCTGGGTAGTCCAGTGGATCTTCGAAGGTGAAGTGTTCACGGCAAAATGCCTGAAACGCATCTGAGAGGCCATATTCAAGCTCTTGCAGAAAGGCGGGAGTCGCCTCGGGGGCATCGGTGAGGTAAAAGACGGTTTGTGCTTCCATTGGGAGATGTGCGTGGGGGAGCAAAAGAAACGGAGGTTTGGATTCGGGAAAAAGAATCCAAACCTCCGATTTTTCCGTTACTCGGAGACGTTACTCCGCAACGATGGCTTCCATCGGGCAAGCCCCGGCGCACGTGCCGCAGCTGACGCACTTGTCAGGGTCAATCACGTAGATCGGGCTACCTGCCGAGATGGCTTCTACGGGGCACTCGCCGGCACAGGTTCCGCACGCCACACACTTATCGGTGATTTTGTAAGCCATGATATCGCTCCTTCTTGGCCCGGAGGCCATTCTCTGCCCGGAAGCGCCATGCCCCGGGTTTGCCGCTATTATAACAAAGCCCCCCGTGTATTTGTCGAGACTAAATGCACCGTACTGCAAGTGCCGTCCGGGCGGGCTTCGTATGTATTGGAAATACAAAAGCGGCCATGCAGACAGGCCGCTTGATGTGGTTGCCTCACAAGGATTCGAACCTTGACAAACTGATCCAGAGTCAGTTGTGCTACCGTTACACCATGAGGCAGAGAGAAGTAAAACGCGTTCATTATGCCAAACTTCCGCATTGAACGCAAGCAAAAAGTATATCAAAAAGAATCCGGGTAGCGCGTGTTCTGTGCAGAAAGCGGTGCAGATGAGATACGGGTGCCGACAGGGTGAGGGCGATGGCGGTGTTTCTCTCGGGAGGACATGCCGGGAGGAGGGGGCTTGTCACGGTTTGCTTCAAAGGTTTAACGCACGTGCGGTGGAAATGGGGAATAGAGTGGAAAGGGCTGAACTGGAATAGCGGGGTTTTGATTTGAGGGGATTTGGGCGGGGTGGATGATTGAGAATGAAAAGGGGAGTTATCCATGAAGTTGAGAATAGATTACGGCTCTTGAGGGGCTATTCTCAAAGAGCCTGATAACAGATACGGGCGGTTGATTTGTAAGGGGATTTTAAGCCCGCATTGGAGCTTGGGCAAGTCCGGGGCGGGTTCATCTTAAAGTCGGGGCGGGTTTGAGGGGCGTCCGCCCCGGGGTGGTTTCAGGGGCCGGGTGGACAACATACCGGGCAGGTCGGAAAGAAGGGAGGATGTATTGGGGTGTATACAGGTCGGAATGAGGGGCGTGGAGTTACAGCCAAGGCGGTACATCATTGTGCTATAATGCCCTCCTACATTATCCTTATAGGAGGACGGTTATGGACACCATCGCCATTGGGTGCGATCACGCAGGCGTTGCCTTGAAGAGTAAACTGATTTCGTTTCTTGAGTCTCGCGGAATGTGTGTTGCGGACAAGGGTTCTTTTGATGCTGCAGCTGCCGATGATTACACGGATTTTGCGGTATCGGTTTGCGAGGCGGTGTTGGAAGGTCAGGCTCAGCGCGGCGTATTGCTGTGCACAACCGGTATTGGCATGAGCATTGTGGCGAATCGTTTCACGGGAATTCGCGCAGCGATTGTAACGGATGAGGCGGTGGCCAAGCTCTCCCGCGAACATAACGATGCCAATGTGATTATTCTTTCGGCGCGGGCACTGAGCGATGAGGCGGCGGTGCGGGCGTTGGATGTCTGGCTGAAGACTCCTTTTTCCGGTGCGGAACGCCATGTGCGGCGGTTGAAGAAGTGCGATCGTGCGGGGCGGTTGGCGGAGTCGTCGCTTCTGGCTTCGGCGGATCCGGAGGTTCATGCGGCCATTGTGGCTCAGGTTCATCAGGAAGATGAAACAGTGAATCTGATTGCTTCGGAGAATTATACTTCGGCGGCGGTGCGTGAGGCGCAGGGTTCGGTGTTGAATAATAAATATGCTGAGGGGTATCCGGGAAAACGATGGTATAGCGGATGCATCCCGGTGGATACGGTGGAAACGCTGGCCATTGAGCGGGCGAAGAAGCTGTTTGGCGCTGAGGCGGCCAATGTGCAGCCGCATTGCGGCAGTGCAGCCAATATGGCCGTGTTCTTTGCCATGCTGCAGCCTGGAGACACGATTCTTTCGATGAGTCTCGACCAGGGCGGGCATTTGAGCCATGGTTCGCCGGTGAACTTCTCGGGCAAGCTGTATCACATTGTGCCCTACACGGTGAATCGTGAGACGGAATGCCTGGATTATGACGCGCTTGAGCAATTGGCGTTGGAGGCGCGTCCGAAGCTGATTCTGGCGGGTGCATCGGCGTATCCACGGGTGATCGATTTTGCGCGGTTCCGGGCGATTGCCGATAAGGTGGGCGCCTATTTGATGGTAGACATGGCGCATATTGCCGGATTGGTGGCCGGAGGGGTGCATCCGTCGCCGGTGCCGTTTGCCGACTTTGTTACTACCACCACGCACAAGACGCTGCGCGGTCCGCGTTCGGGGCTGATCCTCTGCAAGGAAAAGTACATTGCCGCCATCAATAAGACCGTGTTTCCCGGGATTCAGGGCGGGCCGCTTGAAAATGTGATTGCGGCCAAGGCTGTTTGCTTTAACGAGTGGCTGCATCGGGATGCGCACGCGTACGCCGCGCAGATTGTGGCCAACACGCAAACACTGGCAAAGGTGCTTCAGGAGGCGGGTTTCCGGTTGGTTTCCGGGGGCACGGAAAATCATCTGTTCCTGGTGGATGTGAAGGCTGCCGGGCTGACTGGAAAGCAGGCCGCCGCTGCGCTGGACGCTGCCGGTATCATCTGCAACAAGAACACCATTCCGTATGATACGGAGAGCCCGTTCGTTACCTCCGGTATCCGGATTGGCACAGCAGCGGTTACCACGCGCGGGATGAAGGAGCCTGAGATGGTGAAGCTGGGCGGCTGGATTGTTCAGGTGCTGAAGTCGCCGGAAGATACGGAGCTCCAGGCCAGGGTGCGTGAGGAGGTTCGGGCGTGGGTCGCGCAGTTCCCCGTTCCCTAAACCCGAGCGGGCAGCGCCCGCCGATAGATCGCCGGACGCTCGCCTGGGTTTCGGCCGCCATTTTGGTGGGCGTTGTCCTGGGCGGGTGGTTTGGCAATTTGGGGCGTGAGGCTAAACAGCCCGGAGAGGCCATTCGAACAACCGATGCCTCCGGACATTGGGCGCATCATGCCGAGCCGAATGTGGATGCGGAAATTCTAACGAATACGCGTATCCGCTTGGTGATGCAGGCGCTGCCCACCTATGCGCTGCTCCATGCCGGCCGGCTGCCCGATTCTCTGGAAGCGCTGGTATCCTCCGGCCTTCTGGGCTCGGAAGTGATTCGTGATGGATGGGCTCGTCAGCTGCTCTATCGGGTGGATCATGAAACGGGGCATTACAGCGTTCGGTCGCTTGGAGCAGATGGGGTCGCTTCGGCGGATGATATTCCGGCGCCGCGCGGCGCGTGATTGGAATGGGCAGCCCATGAAAAAACTTTTGGTGGTTCAGGTGGCGGCGTGGGGTTATCGTTGGCTCCGGCAGGAGGGGGTCTCTTCGCTCGCCGGGCTGCCGATCCGATCGCTGCGCCCGGTCTTTCCTGCGGTTACCTGTGTGGCGCAGGCTACGCTGCGGACGGGGCTTCCTCCTGCGGCGCATGGAATGCCGGCGAATGGACGGTTTTTTCGAGAAACGTATCAAAGTGCGTTTTGGAACCAGTCGGCCAGACTGGTTTCCGGGGCACGGATTTGGGAGGCCTTTCGTGCGCGGGGCGGGCGCGTGGGGCTTTATTTCTTTCAGCAGTCGTTAGGCGAACAGGTGGATGAAGTGGTGTCTCCGGCTCCGATTCATACACATGGCGGCGGGATGATTATGGCTACTTACCAGAAGCCGCCGCGTGTGCTTGGCGTGGAGAACCCGGTGGCGCTTTGGCGGTATTGGGGACCGCTTGCTTCACCGAATGTGGGCTGGGATATCGTGCGGGTGCTGGAGGCGCGGCTGGCGCGGGGAGATGCCCCAGAGCTGATGATGGCCTATCTTCCAACGTTGGATTATGACCTTCAGCGTCATGGGCTTGACCACCCTAAAGCGCGGCGATCGTTGGCGCTCTGCATGGCGCAGCTGGAGCGGCTGATAGGTGCGGCTCGGGCGCAGGGATATGCGGTGGCCGTTTCGGGGGATTATGCGATTGCCAACGCGGAAGGTTCGGTGGTTTTTCCTAATCGGATCTTGCGGCAGCAGGGGCTGTTTGCAACGCGGCGGGTACGCCGGATGGCCTATCCGGACTTCTTCCAAAGCCGGGCGCTCGCATTATGTGATCATCAGTGTGCGCTCATTTATTGTCTGGATCCTGCCTGCCGGGAGCAGGTGCGTGAGATTCTGGAAGCGTTGCCTGAAGTGGCGGAGGTGCGTCCTGGGGTGGGCGATGTGGATTGGGAAGCGGTTGCCAGGCCAGGATGCTGGTTTGCCTGGCCGTGGTGGGAGCGGGCGGAGGAGGCTCCGGATTACGCTTCGCATGTGGATATCCACAATAAGCCGGGGTTTGACCCGTGCGAATTGTTTTTTGGGCGGACACCGTTTCAGGTTTCTGCCGATACCGCACGTGTTCGGGGGACGCATGGCCGGGATGAGGATCCGGTGGCTTGGGCAACGGATTTGCCCATAACCGCCGCTGCTGACGCGGTGGCTTTTGCCGCCGCCCTCCGGGAGTGGCTGAGCACCTGACGGGCGAATGGGTGCATGCCGCAGAATTGGGTTTGATATCTGGCTCGCGGCTCTCGATTTTCTGCTTTGGGTAAACAAAACCGCGCGGAGAGGGATTTTCTTCTCCGCGCGTGGTTTATGAGGGTGTGTTTATTCAGCTTGGCGGCATCAGGCGTTCAGCAGCTGTGCCAGCTGCTGGGCAGATCGCGCCTGGACCCGGTCATAGAGGCTGTTGCCGTGGGCATCCATGGCTACAACAACGGGGAAATCTTTTACGCGTAAGTGCCACAGAGCTTCCGCCGCGCCGAAGGTTTCCAAAAAGTCCACCCCCTCTACAGCTGTTACCGTGTTTGCAATCAAAGTGGCTGCACCGCCCACTGCCTGCAGATAGACACAGCCGAAACGGCGGCAGGCCTCTAGGGTTCGGGCGCCCATGCCGCCCTTTCCGATAATCAACCGCAAGCCAAAACGTTCAATGATTTCGGCTTCGTAGGGTTCTTCGCGGGATGAGGTGGTCGGGCCGCCTGCAACCATACGCCAGCCGGCTGGCGTATGGAGCATAACCGGCCCGCAGTGATACAGTGCGGCGCGGTGCAAGTCTATACCCTCAGGCAGCGCGCCCCCATCGTGGAGATACTTGTGCAGGCGGTCGCGCCCAGTGTACACAAGCCCGTTCAACGCGAGGGGCTCCCCCAGCTTGAGTGCGCGTACGTCGCATGTAGCGATATCCACCGGAGACCTCCTCAGACGAGCCCGCCGCCTACGTTTGCGGCGGCCAGCGTTGCGGCATTCACGGTCATGCGCTGTTCGTCTTCCAACAAGCCGTTGAGCGCGTGGACGTAGGCGCGGATGGCCGCTTCAATAATGTCTTGCGCCACGCCGCGCCCCAGATAGACGCGCTGGTTATGGCGCACGCGCAAATCGCATTCTCCCTGCGCATCCACATTTGCTGTAACGGCTGAGACTGAGAAGTTTTCGATTGTGACGTGCAGGTTGAGCATCTTATTGATGGCATTGAACGAGGCCTCGATGGGTCCGCTTCCCATGGCGACTTCTTCAACGGTTTGCCCGTCCACCCGCAGGCGCACGGTTGACACATTGGCGTTGGTATTTCCTGTGGCGGCCAGGAAACGGTCAAACACCAGTTTTTGTTGGGCGTCCGGGCGCATTTCCAGGCCGCGGGCAAGCGCCTCGATGTCTGCATCTGTAACCACTTTTTTGGCATCGGCCAAATCCTTAAAGCGTGCGAACAACTCCTGCAGGCGGTCTTCCGAGAGGGAAATGCCCAGCTGTGCGAGGCGGTCTTTGAGTGCGTGTTTGCCGGAATGCTTGCCCAGCACCATCTGGCTCTGCGTTAAGCCGATGGACTCTGGGGTCATAATTTCATAGGTTTCGCGGTTGGCCAACATGCCATGCTGGTGAATTCCGGATTCATGGGCGAATGCATTTTGCCCGACAATGGCTTTATTGTTCTGCACGCGGCTGCCCGTTACGGAACAGACGCAGCGGCTGGTGGACATGATCTTTGTCGTGTCAACGCCGCACGTCAGGTCGGAAAAATAATCATGCCGCGTGCGCAATGCCATGACGATTTCTTCCAGTGCTGCATTTCCTGCGCGTTCGCCGATGCCGTTGATGGTGCATTCGGCCTGTCCTGCCCCTGCACGCAAAGCTGCCAGGGTGTTGGCTACGGCCAGCCCTAGGTCGTTATGACAATGCACGGCGATGGTTGCCTGGTCTACGTTTGGCACGTGCTCCATGACCCCGCGAATCCGCGCACCGAATTCTTCTGGAATGGCATAACCGACCGTGTCCGGCAGGTTAACTACGGTGGCGCCGGCTTTGATTACAGCTTCAATGACGCGCCAGGAAAAGGCTTCCTCTGTCCGCGTGTAATCTTCCAGTGAGAACTGAACGTCAGGGCAGAGCGTGCGCGCATAGGAGACCATCGATACGGCCTGCTGCAAGACCTGCTCCGGCGACATGCGTAATTTGTATTGCATATGTACCGGGCTTGTGGCCAGAAAGGTGTGAATCCGCGGGCGTTCCGCCTTGCAGACGGCTGCCCAGGCCTGGTCGATGTCTCCCTTCAGGCATCGCGCCAAAGAGGCTACGGTGCATCCTTTTACCTGCGCGGCAATAGCCTGAACGCTTTCAAAGTCGCCCGGAGAGGCAATCGCAAACCCGGCCTCGATTACGTCCACCTTTAAGGCCTCCAGATTCCCGGCCACCAGGAGCTTGTCATGCAGCTTCATGCTGCAGCCCGGGCTCTGCTCGCCATCGCGAAGCGTGGTGTCGAAGATTGCGATCTTGCGTGTGCTCATGGTGTCTTCCTGTCTGTTGCTTCTTCAGGGACGCGGCGGTTCTTTACACAAAGAAGCCTCCGCAGTCAGTTAAACCCGCGGAGGCGCTTATACCCTTATTTGGAACCTTTATCCAAAACGGAAAAACCCCCGCTTCCGGCCGCGTAAAAGCGGCAGGCTGCTAAGTCGAAAGGTTGCCTGTGTGGAAACGATGCGTTCCATAATGCGCGACATGGTAACAAAAGCCCATGCCCCCTGCAAGCTGTCATTTATCCTGCTGCGGGATTTACCGGGTGCGGAACGCCTTCGTCGCAATCTGGGCGCTTGTCCTCGTGAACACTCAGGCATGAAGGTGAAAGCTCTATTTGGGCGTGTGTGAACGGCGTGCGGCGTGCGGGCGGAGAGATTCAGGAGAAAGTTGATGCGGGGCATGGCGCACGGTGTGGGGGAGATTCGCGGACGGGAAGGGCGGTTGTCCCGCTATTGTAAAAAAGGCTTGCGTTTAACAGGTGTTTTTGATATGGTTGATGGGTTACGTCTAGGGATGAACTGTCATTTCTGGGCGCATGTCGGCCTTCGATTCGCGATCCAGCTGTCTACTGTCGCCCGAAGGCTCGGCTGTCCGCCGGGGTGGAGAGCGTTGGAATCGCTCCTGCTGACCTTTTGGATCTCCTGCGCAGGGCAGGATGTTTCAGAACAATTCCTCAAAAAGGTGTGAGGCATGGCCAGAGACAAGGATTACGTGTTCGGGAAATTGAAGGCGCCTATTCAGCCGCCAAACCTGATCGAGATTCAGACGCAGTCTTTTGCGGATTTTCTGCAAGCGGATGTGAGTGCGGGAAAGCGTCAGAACAAGGGGCTTCAGGCAATTTTCCGGGAAGTGTTCCCGGTGGTGTCGAAGGATGGGCGCTTTACGATCGACTTCGTGCGCTACAATCTGGAGAAACCCAAAAAGACGGCGTTTGAGGCGCTTCGCGACGGGGATACGTTTTCGGCTCCGCTGCATGCAACGTTTCGCCTGAAAGACGGCGATGAGGTGCGCGAAGACGATGTCTATCTGGGTGAGATCCCGCTGATGACGCGTGATGGCGCCTTCATTATCAATGGCGCCGAGCGGGTGATTGTTTCGCAGCTGCACCGCAGCCCCGGGGTGTGTTCGGAGAAAACGCAGCATGCCAACGGGCACGACCTTTACTCGGTTCGTATTATTCCGGATCATGGTTCGTGGATTGAAATTCAGTTTGACACATCGGACGCGATGTGGGTTTACCTGGATCGCCGGCGCCGGGCGCGTAAGTTTTATGTAACCACTTTTCTGCGGACGCTGGGGTATGGTTCGGATGAGGATATCCTCAAGCTGTACTACAACTTCCATTCGGTTTCGACGAAAGACCGCTGGACGGATGAGGAGCTGACGAGTTATGTGCTCAAGGACGATTTGATTGACCTGAACTCCGGCTCGGTGTTGGCGCGGCGGTACGACCCCGTGACGCCGGCGGTGGTGGATCTGGCCGCGCGCGCAGGGATTCCCTTCTTTGATGTGGTGGATACTTCGTTTGACAAGGGGCTGCTCCTGAAAACGATTAAGGCCGATCCGACGCACAGCGAAGAAGAGGCCGTGAAGGATATCTATCATCGGCTGCGCCCGGGTGATCCCATGACGGCGGCAAATGCGCGGGCTTATGTTCATTCGCAGTTCTTTGATCAGCGCCGGTACGACTTGGGCTATGTGGGGCGCTACAAAGTGAATCAGCGCCTGGGGCTGATGAACAAGGTGGATTTGAATCTGCGTGTGCTCTCGGATGACGGGATTGAGGTGGTGGAAGCCCTGCGTCTGCTGCTGAATATCTCTGCGGGGCGTGAACATGTGGATGATATTGACCATTTGGGCAACCGTCGTATCCGCACCACAGGTGAATTGCTTGAAAATGCCTGCCGAGTGGGGCTGGCCCGTACGGAGCGGTTGATCCGTGAGCGGATGAGCACGTATGATCCGAGCACGCAGAATGCCGTTTTGTCGCCGATCAAGCTGGTCACGTCCAAGAGCCTTTCCGCGGTGATTCAGGATTTCTTCGGGCGGAGCCAGTTGAGCCAGTTCATGGATATGACCAATCCGCTGTCGGCTTTGGCGCACAAGCGCCGGTTGTCCGCATTGGGGCCGGGCGGCTTGTCGCGTGAGCGCGCCGGATTCGAAGTGCGCGACGTGCATCCCACGCACTATGGCCGTATTTGCCCGATTGAGACGCCGGAAGGCCCGAACATCGGGTTGATTTCATCGCTGGGCATCTACGCTAAGATCAATGCGTATGGCTTTATTGAAACGCCTTACCGTGTGGTGAAAGATGGGCGTGTAACCGATGAGATCCTCTACATCGATGCCGATGAAGAGGAGAAGCACGTGATTGCGCAGGCGAATGCGCCCCTGGATGCGAATGGGCGGTTTGTCAACGCTACGGTTAAGGTGCGCGAGCGCGGAGAGTTCACCACAGCTGCGCCGGATGCGATTGACCTGATGGATGTGAGCCCGATGCAGGTGATTTCGATCGCTGCCGGGTTGATTCCGTTCCTGGAGCATGACGACGCAAACCGTGCCCTGATGGGTGCGAACATGATGCGCCAGGGCGTGCCGCTCATGCGGACGGAGCGTCCGCGTGTGGGCACGGGGCTTGAAGGCATTGCGGCTGCTGACAGCTGTGTGACGGTGCTGGCGGAAGAAGACGGTATTGTGGCCTATGTGTCGGCCACAGAAATCGTGGTCTCCAAGGATGGCAAGTGCCCGCCGCGGGTGCGCAAGGGCGAAAAGGTGCCCGGATGCCGCCGGTATGTGCTTGAGAAGTTCCGCCGTTCCAATGCCGGTACGTGCGTGAATCAGAAGCCGATCGTCAGCCTTGGGCAGGCGGTCAAGAAGGGGCAGACGCTGGCCGACGGCCCGGCAACGGACGACGGCGAGTTGGCGTTGGGCAAGAACCTGCTGGTGGCCTTCATGCCATGGCGCGGATTTAACTTCGAAGACGCGATTCTGATCAATGAACGGTGTGTGAAGAACGACACCTTTACATCGATTCACATTAAAGATTTTGAAGTGGGTGCCCGCGATACCAAGCTTGGGCCGGAAGAGATCACGCGCGATATCCCCAACGTGGGCGAAGACATGCTTCGAAATCTCGGCACAGACGGTGTGATTCGCATTGGTGCCGAGGTGAAGCCAGGCGACATCCTAGTGGGCAAAATTACCCCGAAAAGTGAAACGGAACTGGCTCCGGAAGAGCGGCTGCTTCGCGCTATTTTCGGCGAAAAAGCCGCCGATGTGCGCGATACCTCGCTCAAGGTTCCGCCAGGGACGAAGGGTATTGTCATGGATGTGCGCGTGACGAACGCAGATACCAGCTTGACGCCGCGCGCAACCAAAAAGAGCAAGGCCGAAAGGATTGCCTTGATGGACGATGGCGACAGTGTGGAGTCGTATCTGGACGATGCTGCGCTGCCGGGGAATGCTGCTGAAATGGATTCCCGCAAGGTGGAAGATCAGCGTAAGCGGCGTGAGGCGCAATTGCTGGACGAGATGGCCAAGGCATTCAGCGACTGCTTCCTGAACGAGAAGCTTCCGGTGGATGTATTGGACGCTGAGACGGGGGATATCATTATCCCGAAGAACCGGAAAATTACCAAGACCCTGCTGGCCAAGCTGGCCGAGGCGCATGACCACCTGCAAGAGGTAGAGTTCCCGGTTGCGCAGGAGCAGATCGAGGATGTGGTGGCGCGTTTTGCCCCCAAGTTTGCCGAGCTGGATATGATCGGCATCGAGGGTGTTGGCGGCGAGAGCCTGGTGGATGAGGAGCGCGTGGTAAAGCAGGTACGCGTATTCATCGCTGAGAAAAAGAATCTCTCGGTGGGCGACAAGCTGGCCGGCCGCCACGGTAACAAGGGTGTTGTTTCGCGTATCCTGCCGGATTGCGACATGCCGTTCTTGCCGGATGGCCGCTCGGTGGATATTGTGCTGAATCCCTTGGGCGTGCCTTCCCGTATGAACCTTGGGCAGCTCTTTGAAACGGTTTTGGGCGGGGCTTGTTCGGAGCTCGGCATGCATGTGAAAACACCGGTCTTTGATGGATGCCAGGAAAGCGAGATCGATGCGCTGCTGGCGAAGGCTCGAAAGCATCAGGAAGACAACCAGGCTCCGGGTTCGGTGCCCTGGATCAGCGCGGATGGCAAAACGCAGCTGTTCGATGGCTTGACGGGTGAACCGTTCAGCCAGCGTGTGGTAGTGGGAACCATCTACATGCTCAAGCTTCACCACCTGGTGACGGACAAGATCCATGCGCGTGCGACAGGGCCCTATTCGCTTGTTACGCAGCAGCCGCTGGGCGGTAAAGCTCAGGCGGGCGGCCAGCGTATGGGCGAGATGGAAGTGTGGGCTCTGGAAGCGTATGGCGTGGCCTATGCGCTGCAGGAGCTTCTGACTGTGAAGTCCGACGATGTGGTCGGGCGGACGCGCATCTACGAGACGATTGTGAAGGGCTCCAATACGTTGGAGGCCGGCACGCCGGAATCGTTCTCCGTGTTGGTGAGTGAATTGCGCGGTTTGTGCCTAGACATGCGGTTGCTGGGCGGCCCGGAGCCGTCGGAGCCGGAGGTGACAATGGCCTCCATGACTGCAAATGTCCCTTCTTCTCCTTCTCTGACCCACTAATCCCCGGAGGTTTTTCCAGTGAGTGCTTACGCCACAAAGGAAATGTTTAAGCTTCCCGCCAATGCACAGTATGACGCGGTGAGTATCACGCTTGCCTCGCCCGAGACCATCCGCGGATGGTCGCACGGTGAAGTGAAAAACCCGGAAACCATCAACTATCGCTCGTATCGCCCGGAGCGCGATGGGTTATTTTGCGAACGTATTTTCGGCCCGACGAAGGACTGGGAATGCGCGTGCGGCAAATATAAGCGCATCAAGCATAAAGGCATCATCTGCGATCGCTGCGGCGTGGAGGTGACGCAGGCGCGTGTTCGCCGTGAGCGGATGGGGCATATTGAGCTGGCGGTTCCGGTGAGCCATATCTGGTTCTTCAAGTGCAATCCAAGCCGCATCGGCGCGATCCTGGATCTGTCCAGTACGGTGCTTGAGCGCGTGTTGTATTACGAAGACTATCTGGTTACGGATCCGGGAGAAACGCCGCTGAAGGAAAATCAGCTGCTTTCGGAAGCCGAATACAACGAGGCGGTCTCCAAGTACGGCGCGGAGGCCTTTGAGGCGGGCATGGGCGCGGAAGTGATCCGAACCTGCTTGCGGCGCATCGATCTGGACGAGCTGATGGCCAAGCTTGAAGAGGAGATCGAGAACACCAAGTCCAAGCAGAATAAGAAAAAAATCACGAAGCGCATGAAGATCGTTGAAGGGTTCCGTGCATCCGGCGCGAAGCCCGAATGGATGATCTTGGAAGCGTTGCCGGTGATCCCGCCGGAGCTCCGCCCGTTGGTGCCGTTGGAAGGCGGGCGTTTTGCGACGTCTGACCTGAATGATTTGTATCGCCGGGTGATCAATCGTAACAATCGGTTGCGGAATTTGCTTCTTCTGAAGACGCCGGATGTGATTATCCGTAATGAAAAGCGGATGCTTCAGGAAGCGGTGGATGCGGTTTTTGACAATGGCCGCCATGGGCGTGCGGTAGCCGGTGCTGGAAGCCGCCCCCTGAAGTCTCTCAGCGACATGCTGAAGGGTAAAACGGGGCGTTTCCGCCAGAACCTGCTGGGCAAGCGCGTAGACTACTCCGGCCGTTCGGTTATTGTGGTTGGGCCGCATCTGAAGCTGCATCAGTGCGGCTTGCCGAAGAAGATGGCTCTGACGCTTTTCGAGCCGTTTATCATTCGCCGGCTGAAGGAGCTGGGGCTTTGCCATACGGTGCGTACGGCAAAGAAGATGATTGAGCAGCAGAAGCCGGAAGTCTGGGATATCCTCGAAGAGGTAACGAAGGGCAAGACGGTGATGCTGAACCGTGCGCCCACGCTGCACCGCCTTTCGATTCAGTCGTTTGAACCGGTGCTGATTGAGGGTGAAGCGATTCGGCTGCATCCGATGGTCTGCACGCCGTTCAATGCGGACTTCGATGGTGACCAGATGGCTGTGCATGTGCCGCTTTCGGTGGAAGCGCAGCTGGAAAGTCGGCTGTTGATGCTCTCGACCAACTCGATTTTCTCTCCCGCAAGTGGCGATTCCAACAAGACGCCGACGCAGGATATTGCTCTGGGGTGCTACTTCCTCACGGTGCCTTCGCAGGCGGATAAAAACGCTGGAAAGCCGTTGGGCAAGGGGGTTGCGCCCGATCCAATCAAGGATCGTTTGCCGCTTTTTGGCTCAACAGACGAAGTGATGCTGGCCTTTAATGATGGTGCCCTGAAAGTTCATGACCGCATCTGGTTCAAGAACCCCGATTACGGGAAACCTGAACGGAAGAACGGCGATCCTACGGCCAAGGTGATCGTTACGCTTGTGGGGCGCGTCATCTTTAATGAAGTGTGGCCTGCAGAAATGGGCTTCTTCAACGAGAAGGTTACGAAGTCCACATTGGGCAAGCTGATCGTCTCCTGTCACCAGACGGTCGGCCACGACCGGACGATTGAGATGCTGGATAAACTGAAAGCCCTTGGCTTTGAATGGGCTTGCCAGTCCGGCGCATCGATGGGCATCAAGGACATGATTCGCCCGAAGGATAAGGATAAAATCCTGGAAGCCTCTGAGAAGGAGGTGGCGAAGGTTACCAAACAGTTCAAGCAGGGTATCATCACCGAAGGTGAACGGAAGGGTAAGATTACGGATATCTGGTCCTCTGCCACTGAACGAATTGCCGATTCGCTCTACAAGACCATTGAGCAGAATATTTCTCCGGATAACGACAAGCCTACGGATATCAACCCCATTTACATGATGGCAGATTCCAAGGCGCGTGGTTCGCGGACGCAGATCCGCCAGTTGGCCGGTATGCGCGGCTTGATGGCTAAGCCGAACGGTGAAATTATTGAAACGCCGATTACCGCCTCCTTCCGCGAAGGCCTCTCGGTGCTCGAATACTTCATTTCTTCTCACGGCGCCCGTAAGGGTCTGGCCGATACGGCGTTGAAGACGGCAGATGCCGGCTACATGACGCGTAAGCTTGTGGACGTGGCGCAAGATGTCATTATCACGCAGCAGGATTGCAATACGGTTTCTGGTATTGACGTGGAGGCCGTGGTCGAAGGCAACGAAGTAAAGCTCTCGCTTGCCAAGCGTATTATCGGCCGCACCGCACTCAGCGAAATCTGCGACCCGAAGACCGGTGAAGTCATCGTTGAAGCCAATGAAGAAATTGACGAGGCCAAAGCCAAACGCATTGAGGCTGCCGGTATTGAGCGCGTTTCCATCCGTTCCGGCCTTACGTGCGCTTGTAAACATGGTATGTGCGCTAAGTGCTATGGGCGAGACCTCTCTACGGGTAAAACGGTTGAAATCGGCACCGCTGTTGGAATCATTGCTGCGCAGTCCATTGGTGAGCCGGGCACACAGCTGACGATGCGTACGTTCCACGTTGGCGGTACGGCTTCCACGTTGGCGGAGAGTTCCGAGATCCAGGTAACGACTGGCGGTGTGGTGCACTATCACGACCTGCGCACAGTTCGCGCGGAGGACGGTTCGATTATTGTACTCAACCGTAACGGCTCCATTACCATTTCGGACGAGAAGGGCAATACGCTGGTGGAATATTCCATTCAGATGGGCTCTACGTTGTTCGTTCCTGACAATGGGAAAATTGCGAAGGGCGATAAGCTCGCTGTATGGGATCCGCACTCTGTGCCGATTATTACCGATGTGGCGGGCCTGGTGGTGGAAGAAGACTTCGAAGAGGGCATCACGGTGGTCTCCAAGATTGACGAGACTTCCGGGGCTCGGATGCGTGTGGTCATTGAGTCGCGTACGAAGCTCCACCCGCGCCTCGTTGTCAAGACGCTGCCCGAAGGCGCTGACCCTGCAACCGTTGATATCACGCAGTTGAAGACTGCCGATGTCTATACCATTCCGGCAGGAGCCAGTGTGATGGTGGCTAATGGCGCCGTGGTCAGACCTGGTGAGACGTTGGCTAAGACGCCGCGTGGTGAAAACAAGACGCACGACATCACGGGCGGTCTGCCTCGCGTGGCCGAACTTTTCGAAGCGCGTACGCCAAAGGATGTGGCCGAGATCTCGCATATTGACGGCATCATCGACTTTGCTGAGAATGAGCGCGGTAAGCGTGTGCTGGTGGTCAGCGATCCCATCACCAAAATGTCTGAGCGCCATTTGATTCCGCTCTCTACGCAGGTGGTAGTCTATAAAGGCGACCATGTTAAGCGCGGGCAGCCTCTCACGGAGGGCTCGATTTCTCCGCAGGACATCCTGGAGGTCTGCGGCCCGCAGGAGCTCCAACGGTATCTGGTGAATGAGGTGCAGCAGGTCTATCGTCTGCAGGAAGTGCAGATCAACGACAAGCACATTGAGATCATTATCCGCCAGATGCTTCGTAAGGTCCGCATTGATTCTCCCGGAGATACCGATTTCCTCTATGGCGAGCAGGTGTCCCGGCACGTTTATGAGGAAACCAACGAGCGCGTGGGCCGAGAGGGCAAATGTAAGGCCGTTGGTAATCCCATTCTGCTGGGTATCACCAAGGCCTCGCTGGAGACGGATTCTTTCATCTCCGCAGCATCCTTCCAGGACACCACACGTGTCCTCACCGAAGCTTCTACCATGGGACGTGTGGATGAGCTGCGAGGGTTCAAGGAGAATGTCATTCTCGGCCATCTGATTCCCGGCGGCACGGGCTTCCCGATGCATCGTTATATCAAGATGGTGCCCTTGGGCACACCGATCTCACAGGATGAGATGGATGCTGTTTACGGCAAGAAGGATGCGAACGGTATCTCAACGGATGCGATTGAAATTCCCGAAGAGGAGTTGGTTTCCGATACGGATGCGCTTTCTGATCTCATTCCGGTTCCGCAGGTCTCGGAAACGGATGCATCCGGTGATGAGCCGGAGATCAACTGAGCGGGGGCGCAAGCATCTCTAAAAACAGGAGGGCGCGGGAATTCCGCGCCCTCCTGTTTCTTTGATTTCAGGGTTAGAGTTATGGAAAAACGTTTCAACTGTTCAGTGTGTCACCCATTGAAGCTCGATTCGTCCACGCGTGCGGAGTGTGAGGCTGCATCATAGAAAAGGATTTGAGGTTGTGAGGGTCGGATTGGTCGATCCCGTATTCCGGAAAGATAGAGGAATGCTGCTGTCGTGGTTGGGATTCTGAAGGGGTAGGGGTGTGGGGCTTCTGAGGTTGGGGCGGCTGATGAGCGAAAATGTGGTATACTTGAAACATGAATGATTTGTTGCCTCATGTGGTTGAACTGAAAGAAGCAGATAACGTATTTGATCTCTCGGCATATGTTCCAGCCGGCATGCCGCTGGAAATTGAAATTGGATGCGGGAACGGACGTTTCTTGGCGGCGAATGCGGCGAAACACCCGAAACAGTTTTACCTTGGGGTGGAACGGATGATGGAGCGTTTGCGCAAATGCTCCAAAAAGGCAAAGCAGGGGGCGCTGGAGAATCTGCTGTTTGTTCGAGTGGAAGCGGGGCGGTTTGTCCGGGAGTTGTTGCCGCCGGCTTCTGTTCATGCCATGTATCTCTTTTTCCCGGATCCCTGGCCGAAGCGGCGACATCATAAGAATCGGTTTTTTCAGCGGGAGATGTGTGAGGTGTTGGCGCGGATTTTGATTCCGGGCGGTGCAATTTATATTTCAACGGATCACGCAGATTATTTTCGTGAGATGCAGCGCTATCTTTCGGAGGATGTGCGGTTTGAGGCGATTGCGCCGTTAGTTCGCTCAGAGGATGAGCAGACGGATTTTGAATTGTTATTCCGGTCGAAAGGCGATCCGATTTACGATTGTGCGTTTCGGTTGCGGTAGGCGGATTTCAGGGGCTGGCGGGGATGTTTAGGTGATGGATGGGGATTGACGGAAGTCGCGTAAATGACCGGTAAGCGCACGGAAACTTTTTTGCAGATAGGTTGGGTGAAGGAGTGCGCGTACTGCTTGGCGGAGGAGAACTTGGGGTTGGAGATGGCTTCGGTAGGCCTCGGAAATCAGACGGCGGATGTCTGCTTCGGAGAGGGGAGAACGCATGACGGGGGCGCGCATGTCGTAAGCGTCCCAGTTTTCGGTGAGGAGCTGGCCGGAGGCTTTGAGTTCGCGAAAGAGGGGTGTTCCGGGGTAGGGAACGAGCCAGGTGGCTTGAAGGGTGGCGGCGTATCCCCGGCGCAGGAGGTCGCGGCCAAGGGCTACCGTGCGCCGGGCATCTTCAAGGGTTTCCCAAGGATAGCCGAACATCAGGGTAATGTGAACGTCCAGCCCCGCAGCGGAGGCCATGCGGGCGCCTTGCACGATTTGTTCCGGGGAAAGCCCTTTGTTCAGGCGTGCTAACGTCTCGGCGTTTGCGGATTCTACGCCAAAGAGTATCATGCGGAAGCCAGCTTTGCGCATGAGACGATAGTCTGCCTCATGAAGGGCGCCGAATCGCAGATTGCAGTTCATTCGGACACGCCGGTGGTAACCGCGAGCGATCATGCCTTCGCAGAACGTGTGCAGCCAGCTCCCAATGGGGAAGCTCCCGGTGTCATCCATAATTTCTTTTGCTCCTAGGCGGATCAGCATACCGACTTCATCCAAAACGGTTTCAACGGGGCGGATACGATAGGTCGGGTAGAGAGTGGTCCAAGAACAGAATGTACATTTGCCGTGCCAACAGTCGCGCCCAGCCATGATGTAAGCTCCTGGGGTCTGCAGAAAGTTTCCGTTACTGAAGGCGTAGTCTTTCCATCGCGTCAGGGTGCGGTCGATGAGAGGAAGCGCTGCAAGATCGATGGAAACGGGGCGCTTTTCCAACCAGGCAAGCAGGGAAAAATCGTAATCGCCGCCGTGCAGAACAGCATCGACCGGGGCGGCGGCAAGGGTCTCTTCAGGAAGGGCTGTGACGTGATCGCCTGCCAGAACCACGCGGCAGGCGGGGAGCCGCTGCTTGAGTTCCTGAACCCAACGCCAATGGAAATGGACCACAGGCGTTTTGGTTTCGAGAAAGACAACCTCGGGCTTCCAGGCACAGAGGCGTTCCCAATAGGCTTCTGGCGAGAGCTGTTGTGCGATGCCATCTAGCCAGAGTACGTCATAGCCGCGGTTTTTGAGCAGGGTGGCGGCGCTGGCAGGGACAACGGGATAAATGGCCGTAGGCCTGCTGAACCACTGAAACTGCCGGTTTTGAGAAAGCAGAGGGACGCCTTTGGCGGAGGGAATGGGCGGATAACAGAAGGCAACGCGCATGGTATGGGCATGATAGCATATATTCGCTGGATGGGTGGCGCTGGGCGGCATCGGAACCTAAAGGTGTGGATTGAAACGTGTTTTGACAAAGCAGATGAACTTTCGGACGAGGAGGCAGGCGGGTTTTCTGCCTGGCTTGACGTGTGAGAAGTCTTGCATAAAGGGGGCCGTTTTTGATAACATGTTGGGGTTGTGAGGGAGGGCCCGACAACTGCCGCATCTGCGTGACATGATGCTCATCTTGAGGAGGTTCTGCATTATGGCAACCACCACTAAAAAGCCTGTGTCAAAAAAGACATCCGCCCCGAAAGAGAAAAAAGCCTCGGTGAAAAAGAGTTCGGGGAAAACCGCCGCGAAATCTCCTTCCGTAAAGACGTCTTTGGGTGCCTCCGCAGTCAAGAAGACTTCGGCCTCCGGTTCGAGCAAAACGGCTGGTGTGAAAAAGCCGGCCGCTAAAGTTCTCACAGCGAAGAAGTCGGTGTTGCAGACAGCTGTAAAAAAACAACCGGTGAAGGCGGTTGCAGGGGGAAAAAAGCCGGCCGCGGTGAAAAAATCTTCTGGGGTTAAGCCTGCGGCGAAGTCTGCCGTGAAAAAAACGGTGGCTGTGGTTAAAAAGTCCGTGGTGTCGGCCAAGAAGGAAGTCCCGGCAAAGAAGATTGCGGCATCCAAGGGGGTTGCTAAAGCATCGGCCAAAAAGGTGGATGAAAAGGTAACGGCGAAGTCTGCATCAAAGGCCGGAGCTTCTGTGAAGAAGCGTGTTGAAGCTCCAAAAACCACCGCGGCTGCTGAAAAGAAGACGGCCATCAAGGCTGTTCCTGCCAAAAAAGCCTTGTCCAAGCCAACCGGAACGTCGGACAAGGCTGTTTCGGTTTCGGCGAAGCCTGTAACACATTTACAGCCGCGTTATCCGGTCATCAAACCGAGTGCAGTGTTGGGAAAAAGAGCTGCGCAGGGAAGTACACGCTTCCCAAAGGGGGGGAAACAGCGATTCAGCGATGCGGATTTAGAGGATTTCAAGCTGCGGTTGTTGGAGCGTCGAGAAGAGATTCTCCGCCGTCAGCGTGCGATTCGTGGCGAAGCGTTGAGCCGGGCTGATGAGGAGAACGTGGAGGAGGATGGCACGAACACCTTTACTCGTACGGCAGATTTGAATCGGGCAAATGATCTTCAGGATCAGCTCAATTCGGTGAATGATGCTTTGACCGCTATCAAAGAGAAAACGTACGGTATTTGTCAGGTCTGCGGCTGCCTTATTACGCGTGATCGTCTGAAGTCATATCCTTTTGCCATCCGTTGTGTAAAGTGCAAAACAGAGTATGAGGCGAAGAAGAAGGAGGCAAAGAATCGGCGACAGCAGAACGCGTAGGAAGAGCACGGAGTGTTGTTGCTGAGGTTGGATAATAAATCCGGAGGCGTTATATGTGCCTCCGGATTTTGGCGTATATTGGCGGGGCGTCTGTTTGAGGGGAGAGGTGTGTTTGAAGGGCTGTTTGGGCACTTGAGTGATACCTCAATGAATCGACAGGCTTGAAGAGATCGTTTAGAGGAGGAGGTTGGTGAGAGAGAGAGACGCGTGGCCAACAGGTTGTTTTTGGTTTTGTACGGGTTGAAATCGCTGACACAGGTGAACGGTTCGGCTTAAATGAATGCGTTGTTGCCGCAGAAATGGGGATGTGTGAGGGCGAGGCTAAGCGGTGTTTGAAGCGCATCGTAACGTTGTATTATATGGGGCTACAACGATGTTCGCTCGATCGGGGACATAAAGGTTTTTTCTTTCTGTCTGTATGGTATATGCCAGCGTTCAGACAGGCATCCATCGCACGCGTATCGATGGTCTACCTGTTGTAAAACGGTGGGTGTTCTGAATATGAGAGGACGATACGGTTCCGAACGGTGTAATGCCCTGGAGGCAGCGTACCCTTGTTTATGGATGCTGGTTCCTTGTGGCGGGGAATTCAGGTTTTAACGCCCCCGCGATTTCAATTTTTCCAGAATGATGTTCAGATGTGTCGGTTACACGAACCAGACAGTTCCAAGACCTTGTCGATGACATTCAGAGCGAATCACACTTAGAGTCCATTGAAAAAAAGAGAAGAGAAGGTGGTGATGGGGGCGGTGTCGCGTAGATTATCGATGACTTGCCGAACATCGCGCAGGGTGGCTTCAATTTCGTTCGCTACGGCGTCGTCATTTACCAACTTGCCAAGTGTTCCCTCGCCTCGTTCGAGTTTGGTTGAAACGTTTCGCAAGTTTTCGGCAGTAACTTCCAGGTTCTCCACCAACTTGGAATCTTGTGATAACAGACGTCCCAGGCCGCAGGCAGGATCATTCAGCTTGGCTGTGACGGAACGGATGTTGGCCAAGGACGCGCGCAAATCGGCATAGGAGGTATCGTCTTCCCGCATCAATTTGCCGAGTAACCCGCGCCCATTACGCAGACCTTCTGCAAGGTCGCGTAAACTGGCGAGTGTGGCGGAGAAGTTCTCCGCTGCGGGATCTTGCTCGTTCAGGAGGCGGCCAAGCAAACCTTTTCCATTGGACAGGCCTTGCGTGAGAGTGTGAAGATTGGCTAATGTTCCCCGGAGATCTGCATAAGTGGTATCTTCCGCAGAGAGCAGTTTGCCGACTAGTCCTTCTCCCCGGCGGAGTCGTCCGGTCAGTTCGGCTACGTCATCGGACGCACGCTGCACGTTGGTTAACGTGCTCCGAATGGTTGGGGCATCGATCGATTGACGCAATGTTGAGACCAGTTCGCCTAATTCCTGAAGCGTATCTACCGGAGTGATGCCACGCAGCGGTGTGCCTTCGGGGAGGGGCTCAGCTGCATCCCCCTGCCGAATCTCCACGCAGCTTCCGCCCAGCATGGACGTTTTGGCAATGGAAAAGGCGTAGTCTTTTTTCAGTTGGATTGGCTCCGAGAGATGGAGTGTTACGCACACACCGTCCGGTTCCAGTCGAAGCCTCTGCACATTGCCTATCTTCATCCCGCGGACGAAAACCGGATCCTGCACCTTGAGGGCTCCTACGTTCTCAAAGCGCACTTCCTGAATGATGGCCTGCGTTCCTTTCAGCCAATCCACGCCGCTGATAATGATGGTGAAAAATCCGAGCGCACCAATTACCGCAAGGACAAATAGACCTGTGAGAATTTCCGAAATCGAGCATTGAGACTTCGCCTTCATAGGCAAACCTCCAGTTGTTGGGCTTTTAGAAACGCCTGAATCTCTGGTGCTTTAGAGCGGCGAATACCGTCCGGCGTGGCTACTTCGAGAAATCGTCCTGCCTTCAGAAACGCAATCCGGCTCGCATAAAGCAATGCACCAGCCAAGTCATGCGTCACCACCACGCACGTTGTTCCCCTGCGTTCGTTGATATCCACGATTAACCGATCAATGGTGCGCGACATGACCGGATCAAGACCGGAGGTCGGCTCATCGCAGAACAACACCTCCGGGTTGTCAATCATGGCGCGCGCAAATGCAGCTCGTTTAACCATGCCGCCGGAAGCTTCTGCCGGATAGAGCTCTCCTGCTTGCCCGAGCCCAACTTCCTCCAATGCTTCCCGAACGCGCTGCTCCAGTTCCTCTCCCGCGCATTCATCGCGTTCTTCTAGGGGCAATGCAATATTTTCGGCCAACGTTTTCCACCCCAGCAATGCGCCGCTTTGGAACAGGTAACCCACCCGTTTGCGAAGACGTGAAAGAGCTTTCGTCGAAAGCTGCGCCAAATCGTGCCCTAAGAGTTTTACCTTTCCTGAACTGGGGAAAAGCTGCCCGGAGGCAAGCTTCAGGGAAACACTCTTCCCTGTCCCAGAGGGGCCGATAATCACAAAGCGTTCTCCTGCATGAATTGAGAAGGTTTGATGGGCGATCACTTCATGCCCGCCAAACACTTTGCAGACGTTCTCAAAGACAATCGGATCTTCACAGGGCATAGAAGAACCTCGTGATGAAATAGCCGCCAATCAGAATAGAGAGAAATGAAAGAATAACCGCCCGGCGGGTGGCGGCGCCTACCCCGGACGCTCCCTGCGTGGCGGCAAATCCAACCGTACAGGAAATACTGCAAATCAGCATTCCAAAACACATAGCCTTGAACAACCCAACATATAAATCCTTCAGCTCTGCCGCCTCCACCAGCTGCCTGAAAAATTGAAGAAAGGGAATATTCAGCTGCGTATAACCAACCAGTGCTCCGCCAAAAAAAGCAATCAGGCACGTGTAAAAGGAGAGTAACGGCGCCATGCATGTCATCGCCCAGAACCGCGGCACCACGAGAAACCGAATCGGGTTCACGCCCATCATTTCCAATGCTGCGACTTCCTCATCTACCGTCATCGTCCCCAGTTGTGCCGCCATGGCCGAGCCTACGCATGAAGCCAGCAAAATCCCCGTCATGAACGGCCCCATTTCCCGAAACATCGCAAAGGTTAGCGTATACGCCACCATTAGCTCCTGTGAGAACTGCCGGAAGGCAATCCCAAGCTGCAGGCTCAGGATCATGCCTGTGAAGAGTGCTACCACTGTTGCCACTGGCAGCGTTCCAATTCCCGCCACGTAGAGCTGCCGGTAAAAGACTTGCCGCGACCGCTGTCGCCACAACATCCCCGGCAGGCCGCAAAACGCTGCTGCCGCCACCTGCACCGTCTGCCCGACTGCTGCGCATAATGCGCCTAGTCGGTTTTCTACCGGCTCGCGAAATGCAAGACTCATGGTGTCGTTCCCTTCGTTTCTTCTGGGGCACGCGCTTCATCGGATGCTTCTGCCCGCGTTCGCCACCAGATCAACCCCCAAAACAGCTCGTGCAGCACCTCGTCTGAACCCGGGTTGCGGGTGGCGGTATAGAGCGTCCAGAATGGCGCCCAGTTGCGTTCCACTGCCGGAACATCATGAATAGGAAAAAGCTCCAATGCCCGCCGGCGTAGGCCCTGCCCGGCCTCATAGGTGCTGGAGTAAAAGGGCCACAGTCGGAAAAAGCTGCTTTTCAACGTCTCAGCCCCGGTTCCCGACACGCTATAGACGGCTTCATCGGTGTAAAAAGGCCACAGGCGGATTGACCGCTTCCGCAGGCGCGGCGTTTGCTGACTTCTTCCATATATAATCGGGTAGGCCAGCCACCAGGCGCGGCGCGATCCGCGCCGCTGGATCCCCCACAGGCGCCATCCGCGCCACGTGTTTTCCCGTGCGTCTTCGTAATGTTCCAGCAGGGGCCATGGCGCCCGCCACAGACGCGCACCGTTCGTGGCCGAGCTGTTTCGGAAAAGGGGCGGCAGAAACCCCCAGCCCTGTTCAGAATCCGCATCAATCCGCTCGATTAGCGGCCACAGCATCCACGCGCGCCCTGAACGCTTCGGCGCATGAAATGTCTGGTCATTCCAGAAGGGCCACAAGACAAACCGCGCGTCAAAGTCTGGCTCCCGCTTTACCCCAAAGAGCGGCCAAAGCGCCCACCGCGTCCTGTCCGGGTCATATTTTGCCGAAAGGAATGGCCACCCAAAGTAATCACGGCGCACGGCTCGTGAGCCGCCCGTTCGATACCTCAGCCACAGCGGAAATGCCGCCCACTGAACGTCTTCCAGAAAAAAAAGCTTGGGTACTTTCCCGTAAAGGGGGAAAAGCCCCCAATACGGTTTCTCCAAGTCGCGTCCATGTACCCACAGCGGCGGCACCGAAAAGGAATAATCGCGGCTTGTCTGCCCTGTGCGATCCGCCTCCTGCCAGAACATAAAGAGGAATCTTGCGTGGTATTCTTCTCCGCGCCACCCGGCATGCGAAAGCGGCCAGAACACCTCCAAATCCCGATCGCGGGCGCCCACGGCTTCCCGCTCCCAGGCAAAGAATGGCCGCACGGCTAGACGCGACAATTTCCCGCCGCGCTCTCGCCATTCAAAAAATGGCCCCACACGAAGATGCCCCTCATCCTTCGCGTGAGGAATTGCCCAGGCATAACTGCACGCGAAAAGAGACCAGAACAAACAGACGCTTCGCCAAAACATAACATGCGCATGATACCATACCGAACCGTTTCCGTTCGCATCTGCCGCGCTCTGAGGCGGGGGCGGCGGTTGTTCTGAGCGGGTGCCAATAAGGCAAGAGCTTAAGGAAGCGTTTTAGCTATTCTATTCGTTCCATCCGGATAACATCGGCAATCCCTTGCAAGCTGCCCACATCCGTCATCAAGCGCTTTGAGGCCAACCTCGCCCTCGGCGGCGCGGCCGAACCCATCCAGTCCCTCAAAGTCTCGCAAAACGGGAGCGTCTGGCGCGTGGTCATCCTCCTCAACACCGGTCTCATCCCCACCATCACCGAAAACAGCCAGACGTTCTATCTGCCCAACCTCACCCTCACCCGCGACATCCCCCTCACCCTCGGCGCACCCGGCGGGCTCTTCGCCCCCACGCAAACCCCGCCCACCGACTTCGCAACCTATCAACCCTACACGCTGCTCGGCTCGGTTACACCTTCCCCCTAAAACTCCCCTTCCTCCAAACCTTCCTCTCCTGCTTCCCATTCTCGATCGTGGCGCGCTCGTTCTCGGCAACAAACGACCTTCCTCCAAACCTTCCTCTCCTGCTTCCCATTCTCAACCCCTTGATTATTTTCTCATGCCTTGATTATTTTCTCCTCTTTATTGATTGAATACATCATCGGAGGGGAGGCGTTTTTCATCCGCCTCGGCTTTTGGGTAAACTCGGGGCGGATGAATCTTTGACCCGGGGCGGGTTGATGGGGCCTCGCTTCGAGGATGATTTGAGGGGCTGTGTGGTAAAAGCGCGGGGACGCTGCGGCACACAATTCGGTTAGGTGGGGCGGGGGCGGATTGCTTCGCAATGTGACAGAAGATGGAACCCGGCGGCATAAAGGAACAGGTTTTGCCAGGACTTGGCTTTGCGGCGCAGCTTGCCGTCCGAAACGGGAAAGCGTAAACTATGCGGCTATGGCTTTGATTACACTTCATCAGGTTACAGTTGGGTTCGGCAATGCACCGGTATTGGAGAATTTGTCGCTTTCAGTTGAGCCCGGGGCGCGTGCGTGCGTTACGGGGCGTAATGGAGAGGGCAAGTCAACGCTGCTGAAAGTGATTGCGGGGATTTTGGAGCCGGATTCCGGTGAAGTGCTGAAGGCGCCTTCGGTTCGGGTGGCGTATTTGCCGCAGGATGTTCCGGCGGACAGGCCGGGCACGGTGCGGGAGATTTTAGCGGCAGCGGTGGCAGATCCTGCACGGGCACACGTGGCCGATGCGCTTTGCTCGCGGCTGGGGCTTGCGCCGGGGGCGGTGTTCAATGCGCTCTCGGGAGGGCTTCGCCGGCGGGTGCTGTTGGGGTGCGCGCTGGCTTCAGAGCCGCAGGTGCTGCTATTGGATGAGCCGACTAACCACTTGGATATTGCGTCCATTCGCTGGCTGGAGCGGTTTTTATCCACGGCTCCTTTTGCATGTCTGTTCGTAACGCACGACCGCGCGTTTCTGCGTGCCGTGGCGCGTTCGGTTTTTGATTTGGATCGCGGGGTGCTTTCGGGGTGGGATTGCGATTACCCCACGTTTTTGCGGCGTAAGGCAGAGCTTTTGGCCGATGAGGCGGTTTATTGGGAAAAGAAGTCCAAAAAGCTCTCCGAAGAAGAGGCGTGGCTTCGCCGAGGGGTTAAGGCGCGCACCTGCCGCAACGAGGGGCGTGTGGCAGCACTGATGAAGCTTCGCCAGGAGTTCGCTCAGCGGAGGACGCAAGGCGGTAAGGCTTCTCTGAGCCTTGGTACGGAGGGTGGGCGGACGGGCGACCTGGTCTATCGCTGTGAAGGGGTTTCATTCGCCTATCCCGGCGCAGCAGAGCCCACATTGCGCAACGTGTCGCTGCGTATTCTCCGCGGGGAGCGGGTGGGTATTCTTGGGGAGAACGGCGCGGGGAAAACAACGTTGCTGCGGCTGATTCTTGGACAGTTGACCCCGCAGAGCGGGACTCAGCAGTTAGGTGCGAATGTTCAGCCGGCTTTCTTCGATCAGCTTCGCGGAGCCTTGAACCCCGAGGCTACGGTGATGGAGAATGTGGCCGAAGGGAAAGAATTTGTTCTTGTAGGCGGCGTCCGCAAACATATTTACGGTTATTTGGGCGACTTTCTGTTTACGCCTGAGCGTGCCCGAACCCCTGTCAAGGCGCTCAGCGGCGGTGAGCGTGCCCGCCTGCTGCTCGCGCGTCTCTTTTTGAACCCCGGCAATGTGTTGGTGATGGATGAGCCAACGAACGATTTGGATATTGAAACGCTGGAGCTTTTGGAGGAAGAACTGGCCAATTATTCCGGCACACTCCTGCTGGTTTCGCATGATCGTGATTTTATTGATCACGTGGCAACCTCTGTTCTCGCGATTGAGGCCGGGCAGGTAACGGCCTATCCCGGAGGTTATTCTGATTATGAGGCCGTCAAAGCCCGTCAGGCCGCTGCGCAGGACGCGGCGGCTCCCGCCCAAGCTGACCAAAAACCGGTTCCCGTGCGCCGCTCCAACCGCTCCGATCGCCTCTCGTATAAAGAGCAGCAGCAATTGAAAACGCTGCCCGACGTGATTGACGCATTGGAACGGCAGGTGGCCGAGCTCAACGAGGCACTCTCGCGCCCAGGTGCCGATTATGCCGGGCTTTCTACCCAGCTTTCCGCTACGCAGGCTGAGCTGGATGCCGCGTTCGAGACCTATTGTGCAGTGGAAGAGAAGGCTGCTCGGATTGCTTCCGGGGGATAAAACGCATCGGGTGCTGGGCGCAGCGGCTAGAGCTGTTGAAGATAAACAAAAACGCCTCTGCCGGTGCATGGCGGAGGCGTTTGTTTTTCAAAGGAATGTTGATTAGCGGGCGAACCACTTGCCGGTTCCGGAAATGTAGAGCGCATCGCGCGGAGATTGCAGCAGCTTGCCGTCAGGCGTTTTCAGGAAGGGTTTCCCCTCGCGCATGACCGTTTCACCGGTCAAAGCCTTGAGCGGTTCGGGCGTCAGTCCAAGCGTTTGGGGCATGTCGCAGTTGAGCATGGGGCGAAGGGCTGGGGTGTTCCCTGCGAGAAAAACGTCCACGCCGGTGTGTCCGCCGGTTGAGTAATTGACGAAGAACTTCTTACCTTTTCTCTCACCCTTGGCGGTGATGGCGCTCAAAGCCTTTACGCGCGCGCCTTCTTTAGGTTCAGGGAGGATGGTGAGCCCGCCGGTTTCGTGGTCGGGCGCAATCATGATTACCGTGCCAGGATGTGCTTTGGCCCAGGCAAGGACGCGCTCAACGGTTTCATCGAAGGCAAGCATTTCATAGGTGGCCCACGGCAGATCATTGTCGTGGTTCCCTTTATCTACCTGCGCGCCCTCAATGAGCAGGAAGAATCCGTTGGGGTTCTTGGAGAGGAGCTCCAGGGCTTTATCGGCCATTTCCGGCAGGGTAGGCTCTGAACAGGGGGCGCCGCTGCGCCGCTGCACCATGGCGGTCATGATGTCATCGGCAAAGAGGCCGACCACGCGCCCCTGCGCGGCTTTCATTTCGTCGGCGGTGGTTACGAGTGTAAAGCCCTGATCGGCCAAGAGCGTTTTGCGCTCGCCGGTCAAAAGCTTCCGGCCGCCGCCGAAAAAGAGGTCAAAGCCGGAGGTGAGCTGCTGCTCAAAGATGTCGCCATACTGGTTACGGCTGAGGGCGTGCGCGGAGAAGGCGCCGGGGGTGGCGCCGGCAATATTGTCGGTTGTCACGCACCCAACGGCCTTACCTTGCCGGTGCGCCAGCTCGCCCAGCGTCAGGAGCGGCGTTTTCTCCATGTTTACGGCGATGGCGCCGTTATATGTCCGCACACCGCAGGCCATGGCGGTGGCCGCTGCCGCAGAGTCGGTTACGCTGCTGTCTGCCGATCGGGTTTGAATGGTTCCGTAAATGATGCGATCTAATGCCAGCGGGGCGCCTTTGAGCTGTCGCGCCACGGTCAGCGAAGCATGCCCGGTGCCATCGGGCACCATGAAGATGACATTCTTTGGCAATGCAAGACCCATCAGCGGGCTGAGCATCCAAACCATCAACAGGATCCATCCGCAACGTTTCATGTTGTTTTTACCTCCATACGGCGAACCATTCGCCTAACCTGCTCGAAAGTGTAGCATACATTCTGTTTGCGGTTGATGAGGAAATCATAAGAAAGTGGGTTATATAGATTTTCGGATGCAGGGCTTCTATTTGCGTGAACGTGTTTTTGGAAAGCTGAGACGGTATGATGTTGAACCTGCTCCGACGTTGCGTCAACCCGTCCCGGGATCGAAGAATCTGGGGTGGATTGACGCTGTGTGTTGTCCGGGGGCCGTGTTTATCTTTTGGCGGCAAAGGTCTCATGCACGAAACGGAAGGTGACGTGGGCGAAACCTTCTTCCTCAGGAGCGCACCCAGCTTTCCGAACTTCTGTCCGGCACGGTGTGCACGAGTGTCTATTTATGATGAGACTCGTCCTACAGGTAAGAACGCAGCTGTGATGAAAAATCTAATTCACGCGGGCGGCGGATCATTTGCTCGGCCTGAGGGAGAAGACTGTGCGTGCCGGAGTATCCAGTAGCGGAAAACGGTCGTTTAAGGGGTGGTTTTGTGGGGCTATTCGATGTATGGTTTAAGGTGGAAAAAGTGGCCTCAGTGAATGGTTTCGATGTGGGGCGGGAGCTCGGTGTTTGAACGTTCATGGGGTGCCCCTTTTTTGGAGGAAGAAACAGATGGTCTTGTTTCGAGCGTTTTTAATGAGTGTTTTGGCATGTCTGGCGGTGTTGACGCTTCAGGCGGAGGCATCCGAGACTTTGGTTTGTCAGCCGGTGCGGCTGCTCCCGGCATATGGGGCGCGTGAGGTTTGGCGGCGGCTGGCTGCGAATGCCAGAGTGCCGGTTGCCGAGGTTGTCCGGCGGGCGGAACAGGCCGCTGAAAAACCGATGCCGCCGTTTCCGCGCACGGCCTTCCTGGATTTTCGAAAAACCGGTGAACGGTGGAGTTTTGAGGCCGCAAATAATGCCCGTTGGGTGCGGGTCTTTGCCTTGGCTTACGGGGAGCTGATCGAGGGGAAGGGGCGTTTCCTCAAACCGCTGGCGGAGGGGATGGAGACTTTGTGCGAGAGCCCAACATGGGTGCTCTGTGCTCATGATCGCACATTGGCCAATCTGGAAGGACGGAAAGTAGAGATTGATTTGGCTTCTGCGCACCGTGCCTGGCAGATGGCCGAGCTGGTGGCGGCTTTTGGGGAAGCTCTTCCGCCCAAAACCCGTGCTAAGACTGCAGCCGCCGTGCGTGCACGGGCGATTGATCCGTATCTGGCCATGGTGCGGAAAAATGCGTTTGCCTGGTGGGCGAACTCGCTGGGGAATTGGAATCCCGTTTGCCATGCAGGCGTGGTTGGAGCCGTCTTGGCGCTGCCGGGCGTGAGCGCAGTAGAGCGTGCGGAAACGGTGGCGGCGGCCAAGGCGCATGTTCGCCGCTATTTGCACGGCTTTACGGCTGAGGGGTGGACGCCGGAAGGCATCGCTTACTGGAACTATGGCTTTGGGAACTTTGCCGCCCTGGCCGAGCTGGTTCGCCGGAGTACTTCTGGGCAGGAAGATTGGCTGCTGTGGCCGGAGGCGCGGGCTCCCGCGCTCACCACGCCGCGCCTGCGGCTGTGCGGCTCGGCTTATCCCGCCCTGGCCGACTGTGCGGCGGATATGGCGGCCGATGCCCGGTTGGCGAACTTTCTGGCGCGGCGGCTTGGGGAGCCTGATCCGAGCCCGTTTGTTTTCGATGGGTCGCTGCCATTTCCGCATGCCTTCCTCTTTGAGGTCTCGGAAAACTTAGGCGCGGCGGCTTCGCTGCCGGCGGTTACATGGCTCCCGCAAACGCAGCTGGCAATTGGCCGTGCCCCGGGTATGGCCTTCTTTGTGGTTGGCGGGAACAACGATGCTCCACACAATCACAATGACGTGGGCGTCTTTGGCGTGGCGGTTGAGGGGGTGGGCGTGTTGGCCGATCTGGGCGGTGAGTCATACTCTGCCAAAACATTCAGCGGAGCCCGTTATACCAGTGAGCTTCTGAACTCGTTTGGTCATGCCGTGCCGCGCCCGGATGGCACGCTGCAATCTGCTGGGCGCGGCACAAGCGCCCGGGTTTTGGAATCGGCTTTCGGGGAGGAGGGCGGCTTTCGCCTGGTGCTTGATCTCGCGCCGGCCTACCGGCTGTCCAAGCTCCGGAAGCTGACCCGTGAGGTTGTTTGGGAACCTGCGTACCCAGCTTTGACCATTACCGATCGATTTGTTTTTTCGGAACCGTGCACGTTTGAAACAGCGCTGGTTGGCTGGGGAACCTGTTCCCCAGCCGGAGCCGATTGCTTCCGTGTGACGTTCCGGGGAAAGGCGCTTGAAGCTGAGGTGAAGGCTTCCGCCGCGATGGCTTTCTCGAAGGCTGCCATTCACGGGGAACCGCATATTGAGCGCCCCTGTGCGTGGATGGATTGGAACTTGCCCGAAGACGGCATCCCGGAGCGGGCGCCGGGAAGAGCCTTTGCCGGGCTCACGCCGCATCGCTGGGCCTTTGCTCTTCAGGCGCCCGCTGCGGAAGGGTTCATTTCTGTACGCCTCCGGCCGGCTTCTTCCGACGCTGCGCCGTAAGCGCCCGACTTATGCTATAGTGCCGCTCGTCCGGGGTTCCTTCCGGGCCGTGTGGGAAGGGCGTAACAATGGAAGACTTCTTAGAACAAATCACTCGGGAGCGCGACCGGATTGAGGCTGAGTCGCTCGATCCGAACTACGCGTTTCACAGCCGCGGGGCGATTCGCCGCTCTACCAGCAGCCCTTCGCCGAATGACTTCCGTTCACCCTTTGCGCATGATACCGACCGGATCATTCATTCGCATGCCTATGCGCGTTACATGGATAAGACTCAAGTCTTTTTCCAGATTAAAAACGATCATATCACGCGCCGTTCGCTTCACGTACAGATGGTCTCCCGCATTGCCCGCACGATTGGCCGTTGCCTGCGGCTCAATGAAGATTTGATTGAAGCGATTGCTGTCGGCCATGATATCGGGCATACGCCTTTCGGCCACGCCGGGGAACACATTCTTGGGAAATTGCTTCAGGAATGCCATGCCGGCACGTTTGTTCATAACGCACAGTCCGTCCGCGTGCTCCAGTATCTCGAACATGACGGGCAGGGGTGCGATCTCACGCTTCCGGTGCTGGATGGAATTCTGGGGCATAATGGCGAGCAGGAACAGGCGTGCTACACCTATAATCCTGCCCATCTTACCTGGGAAACGCTTGAGGCCAATCTGAAACGCTGCTTTCAGGAGCCCGGCGCCGATAAAACAGTCTTCCCTTCTACCTTAGAGGGCTGTGTGGTGCGTGTGGCGGATATGATTGCTTATCTGGGTAAAGACTTTGAGGACGCTGTAACCCTGCAGATCATTGCTGCTTCCGATTTGCCTATCAATATCCGCCGCGTTCTTGGCGATACGAATCGCGACATGGTCAATACCCTCTGCTCTGATGTGATTCAGCAGAGTTACGGCAGGGGCATGATTGCGTTCTCAGATCATGTGTTTTCCGCTTTTCGCTCCATGAAGGCTTTCAACTATGAGCGGATTTATCACTGCTCCTTTATTTTGGCGCAGCGGAAGAAGTTCGATGCCATGGTCCGTCAGCTCTTTGCTGCCTATTTGGACGATCTGGAGACTGGCCGCGATTCAAGCCCGGTCTTTGACGATTTCGTGGCCCGCCTTCCTGAAAGCTATATCAAAACCACTTCGAATGAACGAATTGTCGCTGATTTTATTGCCGGCATGACAGATCAGTATTTCTTGAAGCAATATACCCAGCGCTTCATTCCTCTCAGCGTTGATTACGATCAAACCCCTGGGCTCTGCCGCCTCCCCCACGCTTGAGGAGGGTTTGGCAGAGCTTATATCAAAAACAGTAATGCGCCCCGGTTGGAGCCCCCCGGGGGGCTCCACGTTAGCGTGCCGGAGTCGTGAGAGAGAGGCGGATCTGCTTTTCAAGATTGCGGATCCACTGGTTATACTTTCGTGAGATGGTGCGCTCTTTGGGGTCATAATCCATGTCGGCAGCGTCCACAAAACAGATGCGGTAAGAGGCGGCGGTGTAGAGAATCTTGGCTTTGACCATACGCTCGCTGTTGGCGCGCACCAGCTTCACTACAATTTCTCCCGGATCGGATGCGTCTTCAATCTGCCACGGCGTGCCCGCTACGGCGCGCAGAATGGCCTGCCGAATATCGGACGCTGTTGCCGCGGCAAAGACAAAGGAGCCGGACGGCTCCGCAATCGGCTGGGGAAGTTTGGCCGCACATCCGGCGGTTAGCAGCACTAACGTCATGAACCCTATACCCAATGTTTTTGTCATCATCGGAAGGCCTCCTCTTCGCACGTTAGTAACACGGCGAGTATAGTTCTGCTGTATGGGAGTTGTCAATCCGCTGTGGAGTTTTCTGTGAAGGAGAAGGCCGATAACAGGATAGGTGAGCGGTGTACACGGCTAAATTTGGGGGTTTTAGGTGCACGGAAGGTGAGCAGGAAGAAGACCTGAGGGAGCGTGGGCAGAGACGGCCGGGCTGCGGGCTTTCGAGGCCGCCCTAGTTTAAGGTAAACCCGCCCCGGCTTTGTCTCGTGCTCGGGGCGGGTTGGTTTTGCCTCCGCTTCGGAAGAAAACTTGCCTGCCGGTAGAAGCGGCCGCTTTTTGTACGTGTTTGCCAAGGCTGAAAGGTATTTGATCTCCAGTCTGCGAAAGGAGGGGTTGTTTCCTCTCAACTGAACGGGTGATCGTGCGGTTATCTCCTCAAGGCCGCGGTGGGCGTGGTGGCTCATGGATGTTGGCGTGCTTGGTGTGATGTGCTTGTACGCCGTAGTTCACTCGCTTCGTTCTGTCTTGCAGGGGCAGGGTGTGCGATGGGGTGTTTTCTGCATACCGCGCGGTAAGTATGGCTTGACGCGCCCTGCCTGGAGGCGTATACTGTGGCGTCATTCGTTTGAGGTCAGAGTATGGGCGACAAACTCGATGCGTTTCTGAATTACGTGAATCATCACGTGCTGCACCATTGGGGCACGCTGGATGCGCTGACGCATCGGGATTGGCTGGTGGCACTGGGGCACGATGTGCTGGCGATCTTCCACTTTGATGCCACGATGTTGGTGTTGGTGTCGCTGTTGTCGTGTGCGCTGGCCTGGTTCGGGCGCAGGTGGATTGGGCGGGTGCCGCAGCGGCTTGGGGTGGCGCTGGAGCAGTATCTGCGCTTTATCCGGGATGATATCGTTTACCCGAACTTCGGAGGAGCGGCGTATGGGCGGCGGTTTGTGCCGTTTTTCTGCTCGATTTTCCTCTTTATTCTGTTGTGCAACCTGCTGGGGCTGATTCCGCTTTTTACGTGTGCCACGGGGAATGTGAGTGTAACGGCCGGATTCGCGACCATTTTTCTGGGGATGTCGATTTTCGCTACGCTGCGGCAGGGCGGCGGGCGGGCGTTGATTCATGCGTTGCTGCCGGGCGGTCTGCCCGGGCCGATGCGCCCGATTATGTTTGCGATGGAGGTGGTGTCGCTCCTGGCGCGGACGTTTGCGTTAGCGATGCGTCTCTTTGCAAACATGCTGGGGGGGCATGTGGTGCTGTATGCCATGGCATCGTTGACGGCGATTCTGGGTGTTTTCGCACTGCCTTCGCTGGCGGTGGCTGTGGCGCTTTACCTCTTTGAGGTTTTTGTGGCCTGTTTGCAGGCGTATGTGTTTACGACGCTTTCGGCCATATTCATCGGGATGATGGTTCATCCCCAACACTGATCAAGACAAGGAGTCATTATGGGACCGATCGGAGCAGGGCTGGCAGTTCTTGGGGCGGCAATCGGCATTGGCGCGTTGGCGTGTGCGGCACTCACGGGTATGGCGCGCCAGCCGGAGGTAGCCGGCAAACTGCAGACGTCGATGATCATTGCTGGCGCACTGATTGAAGGTGTGGCACTGTTTGCGGTGGTGGTCTGTCTGTTGAAGTAACGGCGGGTGATCGATGGCGGACGTTCAGGCAACGACCGAACAGCCGGTGGCGCCGGGCGATGTGTCGCCGCGCGGGTTTGACGCGCAGGTGATGCTGCTGACGTGGGTGGCTTTCGCCGTGGCGGCGATTGTTCTGGCCAAACTTCTGTGGCGGCCGCTTTTGGCGGCGTTGGAGGCACGTGAGGGCGAAATCCGCGACTCGCTGGCGCATGCTGAGCAGGCGCGGAAGGCGGCTGCCGATGCCGATGCCGCAGCCGCGCAGACTTTGGCTGCTGCCGAGCAGAAGGCGCGTGCGCAGGCGGATGCCCAGGCAGCGGCAGCACGAGCCCATGTGGCTGAGATGGAAACGGCCGCGCGCGAGGCGCTGGCCGTGCGCAGGCAGGCTGCCGAAGAGGCGCTGGCGGATGAACGGGAGGCCACGCTTAAAAAGCTGGGTGAACAGGCGGGCGGAGAAATTGCGCACGCATTGGAAACCCTGCTGCCGGGGATGCTCACCGAAGCGCAGCGGCAGGCTTATCAGGATCGTATCGCCGCGGCTGTAAACTTTCGATAAGCGACAGGGCTATGTATAACGAAGAGGAAGCTGCACGCCCGTATGCCCGGGCATGGGTTCAGGCCGCCCAGGCGTTGGGCATCCTGGAGGATGTTCGGGCAGATGCCGCTGCGTTGGAGGCGCAGTGGCAGGGCTCGGAGGTGTTTCGGGAGTGGGCGCGGACGTTTCACAGCATGCCCCGCGCTAAGCACCGAGAGGTGGTGGACGCGCTTTGGGGCGAGACGGTAAGCCGGCCGACGCGGGTGTTGCTGGAGGCGCTTTCTGAAAATGGTTTGATGGCGGCTCTGCCGCATGTGCTGCAGGTGTTCCGTCGGCTGGCGGATATGGCCGAGGGGCGGCGGGCTGTGTTGTTGGAGTTTGCGGCGAATCCTTCGCCGAAGACGGTCGCGTTATTGACGGCGCGTGCTCGGGAAGCGTATGGTCCGAAAACGGAGATTACGATTCGCGTGGCGCCGGAATTGGGGGCTGGCGTGGTGATCCGCGCGGGGGATTTGCAGATTGACGGCTCGCTTACAGGGCGGCTTCGGCGGCTTTCCCGCGCGTTTCATCAGCCGGAGCAGCCGGGCAACAGCTTGTTTTGAGGACTTTTCATGAAGACGCAATTGAAACCAGACGAACTCTCTGCATTGCTTCGCCAGCGGATGGAGACGGTGGATAAGCCCATTGATACCTCGGAGTTTGGCACGGTATTGAGTGTGGGCGATGGGATTGCCCGTGTGGACGGGCTTTCGCACGTGATGTATAACGAGCTGGTTGAGACGGAGAATGGCACGGCGGGGCTGGCGCTCAATCTGGAAGAAGATGTGGTGGGCGTGGCGGTGCTCGACAGTGATGTGAACGTTCGTGAAGGGGATCGCTTTCATCGAACGGGGCGTGTGGTGTCGGTGCCGGCGGGCGAAGCGCTCACGGGGCGCGTAGTGGATGCGCTGGGGCGGCCTCTGGATGGCAAAGGGGGCATTGCGGCCACGGTGCAGATGCCGGTTGAAGCGGCGGCGCCCTCGATTATTGAACGCCGCAACGTAGACACGCCCATGCAGACGGGGTTGGTGGCGATTGATGCACTTACGCCGATTGGCCGCGGTCAGCGTGAGCTGATCATCGGCGATCGAAAGACAGGCAAGACCACGATTGCGGTGGATGCGATTCTGAATCAGAAGGGGTCGGGGGTTCATTGTTTCTACGTGGCCATAGGCCAAAAGCTTTCAACAGTGGCCGCACTTTACAAGCAGCTGGAAGATGCGGGCGCGATGGCCTATACAACGATTGTGCTGGCCGGCGCTTCGGAGCCTGCGCCGCTTCAATATCTGGCGCCGTATGCTGGATGTGCGATGGCGGAGTTCTGGATGAACCGCGGGGAACATGCACTCGTAATTTATGACGACTTGACCAAACATGCGCAGGCTTACCGGCAGATGTCTCTGCTGCTGCGCCGCCCGCCGGGACGTGAGGCCTATCCCGGAGACGTCTTCTATCTTCACAGCCGCCTGTTGGAACGCGCCGCGCAGCTTTCGGATGCAAAGGGCGGCGGCAGCCTGACGGCGCTCCCGATTGTGGAAACGCAGGCGAATGATATCTCCGCATATATTCCAACGAATGTGATTTCCATTACCGATGGGCAGATCTTTCTGGAGGCAGGGCTTTTTCACGAGGGGCAGCGGCCGGCGATCAACCCCGGCATCTCGGTTAGCCGTGTGGGGGGCGATGCCCAGCTTAAAGCCATGAAGAAGGTGGCCGGGCCGCTTCGGGTGCTGTTGGCGCAATACCGCGAGTTGGAAGCGTTCACATCCTTCGCTTCGGATCTGGACGCCGGGACGTTGGAGCAGCTTTCCATCGGGCGGGCATTGATGTATTCCATTCGCCAGATGCCGGGACGGCCGATGTCTGCCGCAGAGCAGGTGGCTGTGTTGTATGCCGGCACGAATAAGTGGTTGGTTCAGGTGTCGGTTTCGCAGATCCCGGAGGCATTGAAGGCGCTTCATGTTGCGATAGAAGACTCCTTGACGGGGCAGACCTACAGTAAGCGGTTTGCAGCGAAGCCGGAATTGGATGATGAACTGAAGGCGTTGTTGGATGCGTTGATGCGTGAAGCCTTATCGCCCTTCCAGAAAAACGGCAGGAAGTAAGCGGATATGCCAAGCTTACGCGAATATAATGAACGCTTGGCCGCTATGGCCGGAATGCGCCGGGTAACCGGAACGATGAAGCTAGTGGCCGCTTCGCACCTGCATCGGGTGCAGGCGGAGCTCTCGAAGCCGGATCCGTTTGCGCGTTCGTTGGCGGCGCTGGCTTCGTTGGTGCTTCAGCCGCGTTTTGCCAAGCATCGGCTCCGCCTGCCTCCGCCGGAGCAGAACAGCCGGATTCTGGTGGTTGTGATTAGTTCCGATCGGGGGCTCTGCGGGGGATTCAATGGCGCTGTCGCGCGGGCAGTTAAGGTCTTTCATGAGGAGCAGGCGGCGCGGCGCCCGGCGAAGATCGACCACTTGTATGTGGGGCAGAAGGCCTATTCCATGCTGAAAGAGACGTATCCTGCGCTGGGGCATGTGCTGCCTTCTTCCACGCATCCGGATGTGCGAGACTCGGATCGGGTGGCTAAGCGGATTATGCGGTTGTTTCATTGGGGCTTTTATGACGAGGTGTGGCTGATTTCAAACCACTTTGTCAATTCCATGACCAATGATTGCCGCACGGAGCGTCTGCTTCCTGCCGGGAAGCCTCCGGTGCCCGCCGTACAGGCTGAGCCTATGCCGCTGCCGCGCATCATTGAGCCGAATGACGCCTATCTGCTGGAGAATATCTCTTACCTATGGATGCAGCTTTCCATCTTTTACGCCATGCTTCACTCCGCTACGGGCGAATTGGCTGCGCGCGTGCTGGCTATGGACAATTCGACCATGAACCTGGATGCCATGGAAAAAGAGTTGCGCACACAGCGCAACCGTGCTCGGCAGGCCGCCATTACGAATGAACTTACCGAAATTGTCTCCGGAGCCGAAGCGCTCAATTGAAGGAAGTCAAGCCATGACAGAAGACACGCTTTCCCACGCCGAAAATATCGGGCATGTAATTCAGGTGCTCGGCGCGGTTGTGGATATTGAGTTCGGCGGGGGCGTCCGCCCGCGTTTGCAGACGGCTTTACGGACAACGAACCCGCTTTTGGATGATCGCCCGTTCAACTTGGTGTTGGAGGTGGCGCAGCACTTGGGGGATTGCCGGGTGCGCGCCATTGCAATGGGCTCAACGATCGGCTTGGTGCGCGGGGCAGAGGTGCACGATTTGGGGCACCCCATGACCATGCCTGTTGGGAAAGGCACGCTGGGGCGTGTGATGAACCTGCTGGGTGAGGGAATTGACGGCAAGGGGGAGGTGGCCTGTGATCAGCGTGATCCGATTCACAGGGAAGCTCCGCCTTTTACGGAGCAGAATCCGGAGGCAGAGGTTCTGGTTACGGGCATCAAGGTCATTGATCTGCTGACGCCGTATCGCCGGGGTGGAAAGATTGGCCTCTTCGGCGGCGCCGGAGTGGGGAAGACCGTGTTGATTCAGGAGTTGATTCATAATATTGCCATGGGGCATGGCGGTTATTCCGTCTTTGCCGGAGTGGGGGAGCGCACACGTGAAGGCACATCGCTTTATCAGGAAATGGCGGATGCCGGCGTTCTGGATAAAACGGCGATGGTGTTCGGGCAGATGAACGAACCGCCGGGGGCACGGTCGCGTGTGGCGCTTTCGGCCCTGACGGTAGCGGAATATTTCCGGGACAAGATGAATCAGGATGTGCTTCTGTTTATCGACAACATTTTCCGCTTCACACAGGCTGGAGCGGAAGTTTCGGCCTTGCTTGGGCGTATTCCTTCGGCGGCGGGTTATCAGCCTTCGCTTGCCACGGAAATGGGCGAATTGCAGGAGCGGATCACCTCCACACGGAGCGGCTCCATCACTTCGGTTCAGGCAGTCTACGTCCCGGCAGACGATTACACGGACCCGGCTCCGGCCACAACATTTGCTCACTTGGATGCTACGACTGAGCTTTCCCGCGCCATTGTGGAGAAGGGAATTTACCCGGCGGTTGATCCATTGACGTCAACCTCCTCCATGCTTACGCCGGAAATCGTTGGCGAGGAGCATATGCGTGTGGCCAACGGGGTTCAGCAGCTGCTCCAGCGCGCGAAGGAATTAAAGGATATTATTGCCATTCTCGGGATGGATGAACTGAGTGAGAGCGATAAGATGACAGTGGCGCGTGCCCGTAAGGTGGAGCGTCTGCTTTCACAGCCTTTCCATGTGGCGGAGAAGTTCAGCGGAATCCCCGGGCAATTCGTGAAGCTGGAGGATACGATCCGCTCGTTTGCCGAGGTGCTGGACGGTAAATGCGATGATCTTCCGGAGCAGGCGTTCTATATGGCCGGCTCCATTGATGATGTGCGGGCAAAGGCTGCCCGTAAGTAAGGTGCACAGGCAACGGAAGCTGAATTATGGCCAATACCTTCCATTTCAGTATCGAAACGCCTGCCGGGATTTTCATCGAGGGCGATGACATCACTCAGTTGGAAGTTTCCACCCCCATTGGCCGGCTTGGGGTTATGGCGCATCATGAGCCCATGGTGGCCGCATGCCCGCCCGGAAAGATCCGGATTTGCCAAGGGGGGGAATGGACAACGTTTCGAACTTCTCGAGCCATTTTGGTGGCCGACGGGACGGCCGTCAAGCTTTTGACCCCGCTCGCCCGGCTGGTGTTGTCGTAATGGGTTCCTGAAGAAGCAGAAGACCGTCCGGCAGGAACACGGTTCGCTCGGGCGGTTTTTGTTTTATTGGATCGTTTTTAAGGGTACCGGCTGTTCTCCAGTGCGGAGCGGTTTAAGCTGGTTTTTTGCAGGGGTCGATGCGGCAGATCGTTGTTTTGGCGTGGTGTAGGGGAGGTGAGATTGGAAGGGTAGGCAGGCGTGTAAAGACCTCGTATCGGGCGCGCGGAGGGATGTCTCGCAGGCGGCGAAAGTGGATGTGCGCCATCCTCAATCCGGGTCGTGGACACGCGCTTTGAGGGCGGTCTTGATGGCGTGGGCGAGCTCGGGGGTGATTCCGGGCTGGGCGGCGATAACCGATTCCTCGGCATCAGCCAGGCGGCGGACAGATCCGAAGGCGGTCAGGAGCTGCCGTTTGCGGATGGGGCCGATACCGGGAATCTCGTCCAGAACGGATTCCCGGAGTGCCCGCAGGCGAAGCGAGCGGTTGAAGGTGATGGCGAAACGGTGTGCTTCATCGCGCAGGCGGATGAGGATTTGCAGTGCGGCGCTGTCTCGGGGGAGGATGAGGTTTGGGCGCCCGTCATCTAGGACAATTTCTTCGAAGTGTTCATTTAGCCCGGCTACGGGGATGAGCTCGAAGAGACCGAGCTCTTTGAGTACGGCACGGGCGGCGCGAACTTGCAGGGCGGCGCCATCGCAGAGAATCAGGTCGGGGAATGCACCGCCTTCATCGCGTAGGCGGGTGTAACGGCGGCGGATGACTTCGGCCATGGCGTGAGGATCGTCATTGGTGACGGTGCGGATGCGAAAACGGCGGTAACGGCGTTTGTCGGGGAGCCCGTCTACAGCCACAACCATGGAGGCTACGGTATGGGTGCCCATGAGGTGGGAGATGTCAAAGCACTCAATGATACGCGGGGGTTTGGGCAGCGCGAGCAGATCGGCCAAAGCGGCCAAGCCTTCTGCTGCGGTGGGGCGTTTCAGGGCGGGGGTGAGGCGGGCTTTGGCACGCTGTCGGGTGAGCTCTTTGAGCGCCAGCCAGGTGTCGCGGAGGCGGGCGGCGCGCTCGTAATCTTCACGCGCGGCGGCTTCGCGCATCTGCTGCGCCACTTCCTCTATGATGGCAGGGCGATCGCCGCGTAAAAAGGCGCATGCTTCATTGAACCGGGCGCGATAGTCGGGCTCGGAAATTCGCCCCATGCAGGGAGCGGAACAGAAACGGATAATATCGGCCATGCAGTGGGTGTGATCTTCGGGGCATGGTGTGAGCGCGGTGCATTTACGCAGGCCGAAACGCTTTTCGGTAAAGTCGAGCGCGGTGTGGACAATGGTGGAGGAGGGAAAAGGGCCGAAATATTCTGCGCCGTCGTCTCGGCGGATACGGCAGGGGGTGATGCGGGGAAAGGGGCGGTCGGCGGCGGGGCGGAGCGCTAGGTAGCGTTTATCATCGCGCAGGAGGATGTTGAAACGCGGCCGATAGGTTTTGATGAGGTGGCTTTCGGTAAGAAGGGCTTCGGCTTCGTTGCGGACGATGCGGATTTCGAGGTCTTCGACGTGATGAACGAGGCTTCGGAGCTTGGGGGGCGCGGAACGCAGGGTGGAGGCGCGGAAGTAACTTTGAACGCGCCGCCGAAGGTTGACGGCTTTGCCCACATAGATGATGGTTCCGGCGCGGTCGCGGTAAAGGTAGCACCCGGGTTTTTCGGGCAGGTGCTTCAGCTTTTCGCGGAGCACATCGTTCATGAGAGGGGCTTAATCGAAGTGGATGCGCGGATCGATCAGCATGTAGCAGAAGTCGGAAACCAGATTGCCGAAGAGCTGAATCGAGGCGGTGAGCACGAGCATGGCCATAAAGACCGCGTAGTCGTGCCCGACCAGTGCATTCAGCGAGAGCTGCCCCATGCCGGGGATTTCGAAGAGGGTTTCAATGATCATGCTGCCGGCGAAGAGTACACCCAGAATACTGCCGAAACCTGTGGCAATAGGGATGAGTGCGTTGCGCAGGGCATGCCCCCAGATAGCGCGGCGGCGGGTGGCGCCTTTGGCTAGGACGGTGCGCACATAATCTGCGCTCATCTGCTCCATCAGGGAGTTCTTCATCATGATGGTGAGCAGGGCAAAGGAGGTCATGACATAGGCCGTTACAGGCAGCACCATGTGGTAGGCGCGGTCGCAGAAGAGTGCCCATCCGCCCGCCGCTGCGGCCGCTTCGCTTTCAAAGCCGCCAATAGGAAAAATATCCCATAACCCATCAACGGTTCCACTGAGGCACATTTTCAGAATCATACCGATGGCGAAGGCCGGCACGGCATAGGCGGAGAATACGAGAATGCTGGAGCCGAAGTCGAAGGCAGAACCGTGCCGGAGCGCTTTGGCGATTCCGAGCGGAATACAGACTAGGTAGCTCATGAGAAAGGAGACCAGACCGAACCAGAGCGACACCGGAAGCCGCTTGCGGATAAGCTCCCATGCCGTTCGGTCAGGGTATTCATAGCTGTGCATTCGCATCCCCAACCTGTCCTTGAACGCCCAAGTAATATATTGTTTCCACATGGGCTGGTCAAAACCGAACTGTTTTTCCAACTCTTTTTTCATGTCTTCGCTGACGAGAACCGCGTTGGCTCCGCCGCCCGCTTCGCCGCCGCCGCCCATGCCGCGCATTTGCGCCAGTTTCATGTCTACCGGTCCGCCAGGCAAAAGACGCGTCAGCAGAAAACAAACAATGGTGATGCCGAAAAAGGTTGGCACCAGTAAAAGCAAGCGGCGGATCAGGTATTGAAGACGGTTCATGCGGCGGCACACCTCCGGTTAAGCTGGAAACGGCTGTATGTTAGCATAAGCACCTAGTCTGGGACAATCTTCGACGAGAGGCGATGGCGCTGCCTGCATGGTTGTGTAGGGTGCAGGCGTGTAGGGCGGGAAGGGGGCGGCATGTGTGGTGCGCGGGGTGGGGCAGGGCGGTTGTTCGGTTGCGCCTGAATTGGGCGGGGCAGAGGGTTAGTCGGGTGACGTTTGTCTGAGGGCAGAAATGCGGAACAGCTTCCGGGGCTCTGGGGCGAGGAGACGGACTGAAACGGGCGGCGGTTGCGCGGGGTATCGAGGTGTGTTACAGTTTTAGGGAACGATTAGGATGGAGGCGAACGATGCGTGCGAGACAGGGAATGCAGGGGCTGCGGGAGCCGTGGGGTGTAGTCGGGGCTCTTGCCGTGGTGTTGTTGGCAGGGGCAGGCGCCCTCTGGGTCTGGTTCGGGTGGCGGATTGAGCCTGAGAACGGTATGTTTGCGGTGTTGATCCGTAAGACAGGAAAGGATTTGCCGGCGCACGAGATTCTGGCTCCGGGGCCGGAATATAAAGGGATTCAGGCGGAGGTGCTGCCGGAGGGGCGGTATTTTCGGAATCCATACGTGTGGGATTGGGAGCTGTTCCGGGTGACGGATATCCCGGCGGGGCGGTTTGGCGTGTTGATCCGCAAGTTTGGAGACGATTTGCCGGAAGGGGAGATTCTGGCGCGCGGGTCGCACTCCAAGGGGATTGTCCGGGAGGTTTTGGGAACCGGGCGTCATCGGATTAATCCGTATGCGTATGAGGTGCGGCTATATGATGATATTCGGATCCGCCCGGGGCATGTAGGCGTCGTAACGGCATTGGTCGGGGCGGATGTGCTGGGCGGCGAGGCGCCGAAGACGGAGGCCGATTCGCACGGGTTTCTGGCGGCGGAAGGATCCAAGGGTGTTCGTCGGAGTGTGCTGCAGGAGGGAACGCATCGGCTGAATCCCTTTCTTTATGCGGTTTCCATCGTCAATGTTCAGAGTCAGCGGTTTGAGTTGTCCGGGGCGGACGCCATTACCTTCCTGACGCAGGATGGGTTCTCGGTGACAGCGGAGGGGACGCTGGAGTTTAACCTGGAGGCGGGGCGGGTGGCGCAGCTGACGCAGGAAGTGGGTGATATGGATGATGTGCTGCAGAAGATTATCCTGCCTAATGCCCGTGGATTTTCGCGCATTGAGGGGAGCAAAAAGGTCGCGACAGAGTTTATTGTGGGCGAAAGCAGGCAGGCGTTTCAAGATCGGCTGGAGACGTATTTGCGGGGCGTATGCAAACCGTGGGGCATTGCGCTCAACTCGGTTTTGATTCGGGATATTTTTGCGCCGCAGGCAATCGCGGCGATTGTTCGAGACAGAGAATTGGCGGTTCAGGAGTCGCGCAAGATTGATCAGCAGATGGTTCAGGCGGAGTCGCAGGCGGAGCTGGAGCGTCAGCGGGCGCTGGCCAAGCAGAATTCCGCTGTGGTTATGGCGCAGACTGAGCAGATTCGCCGGAGAATCGATGCTGAGCGCCGGAAGGCCGAGGCAACCATTGCCGCGGAAACGCAGCGTGATGTGGCCAATGTGGCGTATGCTGCTGCGCAAAAAACGGCCGAGGCCAAGCTGACGGCGGCTGAGGCGGAGCGGACGGTGATAGAAGCACGAACGAAAGCCTTTGCCGAGGTGCTGCGGCAGGAGGTGGCGGTGTATAAAGATGAGGCGGATTATGTCCGTATGAAGCTGTATGAGAAAGCTGCGCCACGGGTGGAGTCGGTGTTGGCTCAACCGCAGGCTGGGCAGCCGTTCGGGCTGCCGGTTCATATGGCCAAGCCCAACGCGGCGGCGGCTAAGGCGGCAGGAGGTGTAAAATGAAGCGGTGTCTGGTAGTCGGGGGGCTGGCGTGCTGCACGCTGGCGGTGCTGTGGGGGCTTTGGATGTGGTGGTTTTGCCGATTTAAGGTGCCGGCGGGGATGATGGCGGTGGTTACGGCCAAAACCGGTGCGCCTCTGCCTCCGGGAGCGATTTTGGCCGGGCCTGGCCAGAAGGGCGTGCGGTGTGAGCCGCTGGCAGAGGGGCGCCATTTTCTTAATCCCATTGATTATGAATGGCGGCTGGTGCCGGTGCAGACGATTCCTGTGGGGAAGGTTGGCGTGGTAACCTCAAAAGTGGGGCGTGAGCTGCCGCCTGGGGCAATTATTGCGCCCGATCAGGCCAGCAAAGGCGTCTGGCGGCAGGTGCTTGGGCCGGGCACGTATCGGCTGAATCCGGAAGGGTGGCATGTGGAAGTCATAGATGCGATGAATATTCCCGTGGGCTATGTGGGAATTGTTACGTCTCAGACAGGCGCTCCTGCCAAGCCGGGGGCATTTGCCAAGCCGGGCGAAAAGGGCGTTATGGCCGATGTGCTTCAGCCGGGGCTCTATTACATCAACCCGAAAGTCTTCCAGGTGGATTTGATGGAGGCGGGGATCAATCAGGTTTCCATCATTGGCAGAACAGGAACCATGGTGCTTACGCGCAATGCCGTCGGCACCGCCTCTAAGGCCTTGGACGAGCTGAGGGAGTCAGTCCTAGAGCAGCAGCAGAAACGGCGTGAGGCTTACGTAAACGACAATGCCAATCTGATGACTCAGGAAGCGGTAGCCTCCAGTTTCGGCTCTGCATCGGGTGCACGGGATCGGCTGGCTGCAACGGCAGAGACCTCGCGGGCAAACGCGTCTCGGAAAACAGCTAAAGCCAAGCGATATTCGGAGTCTTCTCCTGAAGCGGACGAAAAGCGCCCCTTGGCGGTTCGTCTGCCGCGTTCAGCGGCCGCGCCTTCGGTCGATGTGCCGCTCTCTGATGCCGTAGCCTTCGGAATGAACCAGTTTGTACAATTTCCATCAATCGATGGCTTTCAGATTCTGTTGGATATGACCGTGGAGTTCGAGCTGCTGCCGGAGAATATTGCCCGCGTATACATGCTTTACGGGGATCTTCCGGCTGTGGTCGAGAAGATTATTCTTCCGCAAATCCTCTCCATTTCCCGCATGAAAGGCTCCTATTACAAAGCCCGCGACTTCATTGATGGCGAAGGCCGATTGAAGTTTCAGAACGAGATGACGGCTGAGTTGGTTAAAACCTTGGGAGAGCGCCATATCCTTGTCCATAATGCCATCATTCGCCACGTGGAAGTGCCAAACGAGATTCTTTCGCCCATTCAAGCCGCCAGTGAGGCCAAAGAGCAGGATCTGACCAATCGGGAAAGACAGAATACCGCCCGCAAGCAGGCCGAGCTCAATACCCGGCTGGCGAAGGTGGATCAGCTTCGCCGAGAGGTAGAGCAGGAAACAGACAAAAAGGTCGCCACGATCGCCGCCGATACGAACCGGCTGGTCGCGCAGCTGGAGGCGGAAGCCAAACTTGCCGTGGCGGCACTCGATTTGGAGCGCGCGCGCATTCAGGCTAAAACCACGCAAACGCTGGGAGAGGCGCAGGTGCGTGCAGACTTTCTCGTCAGCCGTGAGGAAGCGCTGGGTATCCGCCGCCGTGCGGAAGTCTTCCGCTCCTCCTCCACGTTGGCGGATTTGACCTTTGTTGAAAAGCTCAATCCCAATCTTTCCATTCGCCTGATTCATGCCGGTGAGGGCACGCTGTGGACGGATCTAAAAGGCGCAGCCCTATCGATTCCTGCGGCATCTGCCCGGTGACGTGCATGCCGTGTGCGGGATTAAAGCCGCCTGCCTGATAAACGGGCAGGCGGCTTTTCATTGTTTCTTTCGGAAGCGCGGGCGCGTGTGTGCATACGCTGTTACACAGACGGTGCAGTTTGTGCTCTGCGGTATTGCCGTACAGCCGATGCAGAATGTAAACTCATCTTGAACAGTATGAGGAGACAGGTATATGCGTGCATGGCTTTGCAGCGGATTTGCGGTTTTGGCGTTTGGGTGGGCAGTGGCGCAGATTTGTCCAAATCAGGCGGATTATGAACGTTCGGCACGGGTGAACGACAACCACTGGCTGATGTTTGAGGGGGGCGTAACGCCCCGGTGGCTTGCGGGAGGGACGGGCTTCTGGTATGAAACCAGGACGCGCTCCGGGAAGCGTTTCCGGTTGATCCGGTGCGTGGATGGGCAGCGCTGGGAGGCCGAGAATAAAGAGGCTTTGGCGCAGGTCGCCCGCGCCTCTGCCCCCACGCTTGCCGAAGCGCTGCTCACCCCGCCCCAGGGAAAGAAACCCGCTCCGCCTGTGTCGGATCGTACCCGTTCGCCCGATGGCCAGTGGCAGGTCTTTCTGCGCGATGGGAATCTCTGGCTGCGTTCGCTTAAGAAAGAAAATCCCTCCGAGCCGGAACAGCTCACCTATGATGGCAACACCGCATTCCCGTATGAGATGGGCTCAATCGCCTGGTCGCCGGATGGGACGCGCATTGCCGCTAATCGCGTCCGCCGCGCGAAAGACCCCACCGTGCCGCTGCGCACATCGGCTCCTGAAGATTCGCTCTTTCCTGCTGCCCGCGATGTGGAATACGCCCGCCCGGGCGATGAGCTGGATCTCCGCCTCCCGGCGCTTATCGACGTCCCCAACCGCCGCGCGATTCCGTTGGATCTCTCCGGCTTATCTCCGCAATACTGGCTTTCTCCGCCGACTTGGCGCCCCGATTCCAAGGCTTATACCTTTGAATTTGTTCCGCGCGGGTTTTCGGGCTTTGTTATCGATGAAGTCTTTGCCGATGGGGTGCGGCGTGCCCGGGTGAACGAACGTGCAGACACCTTCGTTCCCTATACCTTGAGAAAGCGGCATGACCTCACGGACGGCCTCTCCACGCTCTGGGTTACCGAGCGTACCGGGTGGCGCCAGCTGTGGCGGTTCTTTTGCGAATGCCCCGCCCCCCTCCCCCCCCCCCCC
>ERZ808286.93-NODE-93-length-72124-cov-7.658813_pt1 | contig 72124 bp, 76 predicted proteins | sample MGYA00521276_ERZ808286 | MGnify/ENA primary metagenome ERZ808286 (study PRJEB31516, sample SAMN03275607) | gut metagenome | biome: mammalia-associated habitat; material: feces | host: Papio cynocephalus | place: Kenya | collected 2012-08-01 ... | reverse complement strand
CTTCCGATCTATTAATATAATATATAATATTATAAATATACAAATTTTTGAAGAATTGAAGAGGATATTTTATGGCTACGAAAAAAGCTGAGAAGATTGTTTGCCCGCAATGTGGTATGGAATATTTACCTGCGGAAATTTATTTGCCTAATTATTTGTTGGGTAAACCTACAAGAATTATTAGGGATGAAAATGGTAAAATTCTTGATTATGATGGGATTGAGCTGGACACAAAAGAAAAGTATACTTGTGATAGATGTCATACAACTTTTAAAGCAAGTGTTAAAATGCAGTTTTATGCCTCATTCGATAAGGTATCTAATTTTGATGAGGAATATTCAATGTCTACCCATAAAGATGTGTTTCATTTAGACGAAGAGGCATAATAATTTATGATAAAAATTTCCGAAAGAGCTACAAATAAACTCCCAGGAATAACATCTTTATTTATTTCTTTTAATTATAACAAAGATTATATAGATAAGATTAAAACGTTAAGTAATAGTTATAATTTTGATAAAAAAGCTAAAGAATGGGAGTTTCCTCTTACTAGTTTATCAGCTTTGTTAGATTATTTTGCGTTGCACGATGATATTGACATACAATTGTTGCCTGATGCCACCAAAGAAGTTGAAATTTATGATAAAAAAGGTAATTTCAAAACAAAACTTTTTGATTATCAGAAACAGGGTGTAGAATATGGGGTTACTCATCCTCGTTGGTTATTATTAGATTCTCCAGGTCTTGGGAAAAGTATTACAGCAATTTATATTGCTCAAGAATTAAAAAGGCTGAAAAATATTGAACATTGTTTAATTGTTTGTGGAGTTAATACATTAAAAACGAATTGGATAAAAGAAATAAAGAAACATTCTGATTTATCTGCTTGTATATTGGGGCAGAAAGTAAGTAAACGAGGCAATATTTCAATTGGTTCTGTTGAGGATAGATTGAATCACCTAAAACAGCCAATAGACGAATTTTTTGTAATTACCAATATTGAAACACTTCGTTCTGATGATATTGTTAAGGAAATATTGTCAGGTAAAAATAATAAATTTGATATGATGGTTGTGGACGAAATTCATACTTGTGCTTCACCCACATCTCAGCAATCAAAAGGTTTATTAAAACTAACAAAAGCTCCTTATAGAATTGGTATGACAGGGACATTATTAACAAATAATCCATTGTCATCTTTTGTGCCGTTAAAATGGATAGGAGCAGAAAACAGTACTTATACAAATTTTAAATATTATTATTGTGTTTATGGAGGTCTTTTTGGGCACGATCTATTAGGTTTTCAAAATATGACTGTGCTAAAAGATCAATTAGAAAAATATTCTTTGCGTAGAACAAAAGCATTATTAAACTTACCTCCTAAAACAGTTATAAATGAGTATGTGGATATGAATCCTCAACAATATAAATTTTACAATGATATTAAAAAGGGTGTTGTGGATGCTGTTGATAAAGTAACATTAGATACTTCAACAATTTTATCATTATTAACACGTCTAAGACAGGCAACGGCTTGTCCTGCAATGTTAACTACTGAAGATATTTCGTCATCAAAGATAGACAGAGCTGTGGATTTAACGTCACAAATATGCAGTGATGGCACTAGTAAGGTGGTTATATTTTCTACATACAAAGAAACTTGTAATCATTTAATGGAAAAGCTAAAAGAATTTAATCCATTATTGTGCACAGGTGATGTCAATGATATGATAATATCTAAAAATGTGGATGCATTCCAGACTAATGATACTAATAAAGTATTAGTTTGTACTTGGAGTAAACTTGGTACAGGTGTTACATTAAATAGAGCGTCTACGGCGATATTTATTGATACTCCTTGGACACATAGTCAGATGGCACAAGCAGAAGATAGAGTACATCGAATAGGCAGTAAAAATAATGTGACAATTTATAATTTAATTTGTAATTACACTGTTGATGAAAGAGTTAATAAAATTCTTAATGATAAAGAATTAATGAGTGACTATGTTATTGATGATAAAATGTCAACAACAATGGCAGAAAAATTAAAAGAAATTATTTTAGATTTATAAATAAATTAAGTCAGTGAATTTCACTGACTTTTTCTTTTATTTTTTAAAAAAGTATTGACAAATTTGATTTTGAAGTATATACTAATACTGTCAGAAAAGATGCTCGAAAAAATTGTTTGAAACGAGTGCCAATTTTACTTGACAAATTATAAATTTTAGAGTATAATAAAAGAAAAAATAATGTATGATGGTGAATTAGCATGTTGGATGAGTATAAAAATTTATATTGTGAGTGCGCAAATAATTATATAAAGGGTTGGAAGCAAATTGATAAAAATCAATTATGTAATTTATATATAGAGCATGAAAATGACAGTAAATTATCTCAAGCTTATTTAAGTGCGATAATTTATAAATATTGGAAATTAATACCGAAATTTTATAGTATAAGCTATAATGTTGTGCAGCCTGAGGATGTATATGAATGGCTTTTAAGTTCTATATTGTATGCCTTGAAACATCGAAGTTGGCTTAGGGAAGACAGTTCTATTTATATGGATAAGAATGGTCCTGATAAAGTTATAAATAGATGTATGAAATGTCGAAGATTTACATATTATCAAGCCATTAATAGAAAGAAACGTAAAGGTGGCTTTGGAAATCTAAGTTTGGATCAAATGACAGATGAATTAAATGATAGTTTAAATTGTGTTGTTGATAAGGAAGACGCTGTAGATAGAACAACTTCAGATTATGATTTTATGTTAAATGAATACATTAAGTTTATTTATATACATGACTGTCCTTTTAATGCATTTGTTTTAGATATTATTGCATACAAAGACCCATTTGATAGTATAATAGGTGAGGATGGGCAAAGAATATTTAAATTTAATATTTTCAATGTTGTTGATATTTTTGGGGCAAGAAGAAAAATGTTATCCGAAAATGAAAAAGATGAACAAGTTGATTTAATGTTTGATTTTGCAGATGATTTACCACTAGAGAGCACACCAACAGAGGGAAATATTTCAGAAAATAAGGAAGAAACTGAGAAGAAAAGGGATAGAGACATAAATAATAAAAATATAAATTTATCTTATCCACAATATTTTTCTGAAAAATATGGAATAGAATTTGATAGTGTAAATACAAATTGGGAAGAATGTTGTTCTTTAAGTAATAAAGAATTGTTCGATAAAATAAGTGGGGCGATAGTTAATTTTTCAGCTTTAGACTATTTTAAGATGGAATCGGGAAATCGTCAGCCAACAAATTTTGCATATAAAATGAGCAAGAAAGATAGTGAGGCATTAGTCAATATATGGTAAATTATAGATTGCTACTAACAACGGATGGCTACGGCAAGTATAGCTATTTAATGGTTAAAATATTTGGATTACAGGGAGCAGTATATTTTGAAGAATTGATAAAACAGTCAATTGCTAAACAGTCGGATACGATTGCTCCAAAATATGCAGAAATAGAAAAAAATTTAAGCATTACTAAAGAAGAACAGGAAAAATTTTTGTTGGCATTTAGCAGTGTAGGGCTAATAAAAAAGGTAGATAAACGAAGTTTTAATATTGATTTTGAAAAATATTTTTATATTACGACAGGTCTTACAGAGGAAGAATTTGAAGTAATAAAGCAGAGTGTTGTTACAAAAATGGAAATGTCTGCAGATAGAAAAACAACAAAAGCTGAGGCATTAAAAAATAAATTAAAAGCCAATGTTTTAGGCAATAATGAAGAATTAAGAAAGCTTTATTTTAGGTGGATTGAAGTTGTTGTTGATAAATTTGGATATATGACATCGGAGACAGTTATATTAGGACAAAAAATGGCTAACCAAGCGGCGGGCGGAGTAATAACAACAGAAAAGGCAATACTAGAAAAGGCAATTATTAATTCTTACAGAGATATGTCTTGGGCAATAAAATCATTTAAGGACACATTAACAATTGATGGGAATCTTGGTTCTGCCAAGCCAGTTACTATTACAACTGATTCTAATAATACCAATAAATCAAATGAACAGCCTATAGATGAACTTATTTTTGGCGAAGTTATATAATAGGGGGTAAATAAATGATACTTAGTAATGATTGTTATTTAAAAGCAGATTGTTATAGATACAATGTTGCAAAAAAAGAATGTGAGCAATTTTGTCAAAAACTGTTTAAAATAGATACCTTATTAAATAATGCTATGCTGACAGAAAAACAAAAACGAAATAAAATAGTTCTTTTACGAAGTGGACAGGATATTGCAGTTCAATCACATCTTTTGAAATGTGTAAAGGATATAGTTAATTGGGTACAAGAGGGAAATAATTTATATATACATTCAGCTACTTGTGGTAATGGTAAAACTGCTTGGTCAATAAAATTTATACAGGAATATATAAAGGCAGTTTGGGCAAAAGCGGATGTTGATGAATGTAAAGCATTGTTTGTTAGTGTGCCAAAATTTTTGATAGAATCTAAACGAAGTATCGGTGAATTCAGCGAATATGCTGATGCGGTTAAAAAAAGAGTTGCTGATGCCGATTTAGTTGTTTGGGACGAAATTGGTAGTAAAGCCGGTACAGAATATGAAATAGAAATTTTGTTAAATATTATAAATGACAGAATAAATAATGGCAAATCAAATATTTACACATCAAATTTACCGGAAGATACTTTGAGAGTTTGTTTGGGTGAGAGGTTATACTCTCGTATAGTAAATTTGTCAGATGTTTGTGAATTTAAAAATAATGATTTAAGAGGGAAATTTAAAAAATGATTGAACTTCAGGCATTAAATTATGTAATACAGAAAAAAGATGCTTCATTTTTTCTGATGAATTCTTTAAATGAAGATTTTTTTACTTCATATAAAGCAGAATATAAATTTATAAATGAGCACATAAAGAAATATAATGTTGTTCCTGATTCTTTAACTGTTCAAAATAAATTCCCTGATTTCCCCATTGTTGAAACTACAGAGGCACCAGAATATATTGTAAATCAGCTCTATCAAGAGTATAATGCTCAGACAGTGGTGGAAGCTTATAAAAAATCTGTTGAGAAATTTAAGAAAAAAGATTTTGAGGGAGGAATTGCTGAAGCATCGGATATAGCAAAAAAAGTTATATCTAATTCACCTGTGAAGTCTGTTGATCTGATATCTGACAGAACAAGATATGATGCATACATTGAAAAAACAAAGGATTTAGGTGCTTATTATGTTACAACCGGGTTCCCGGAAATAGATAATCTTCTTGGGGGTGGTTGGGACAGAAAAGAAGAACTAGCAACCATCATAGCCCGTCCTGGTGTTGGTAAATGCTTACAGAAGGGCACTAAGGTATTGATGGCAGACGGAAGTACAAAGACTGTAGAAGATATTCGTGTAGGAGATAGAGTGCAATCATTAATGAGAGCAAACACTGTTTTGGCACTACACAATGGAGTATCTAATGGTTACAAAATAATCCCTGCTAATGCAGATGATTCTTTTATTGTTTCAGAAAATCATATTTTAACTTTGTATGATAGTTCATCAAAATCGTTGGTGGACATTATGATAGAAGATTATTTAAATTTAACAGAGCAAGATAAACTAAAATATTTTCTTTATTATGCTGGAATAGAATATGCAGAAAAGCCACATGCACTCCCTCCATATCAAATGGGATGTCAATTAAAAAATTTAGGAATAAATGAAATTCCTGCAGAATATATTATTGACAGTGCAATGCAGAGAAAGTATTTTATGGCAGGTGTAATTGATTCTTATGGTTGTTTTGATACAGATATTGCTGGGTTTAGATTAAACTGTGGTGGTTTTTCAAATAAAATAATTGAACAGTTAATGCAGATGGCACGAGGAATATGTGTTGGAGTAAAATATATAGATAATTGTATTTATTTTACTGATAATGCATTTATAATTCCGACAGTCCATAGAACAAAATCTACAACAAATATTTTGGCTAAGCCTGTAATCAAGCAATTTTCAGTTGTTCCGATTGAAAATGTAGAGTATTATGGGTTCAGGTGTGATGGTGATGAAAGATATTTGCTTTGGAATAATATAATTACACATAATACTTGGATACTTTTAAAATGCGCTGCAGCGGCTGCACAAAAGGGGCTTAGAGTAGGTTTGTATTCAGGTGAAATGAGTGATATTAAGGTAGGCTATCGTGTTGATACTTTGCTTGGTAATATTTCTAATTCAGATATAACTCATGGTAATATTGCTGTACAAAATGTGTATAAAGAATATTTAGACAAATTATCTGAAACAGTAAAAGGTTCAATACTCGTTTTAACACCTGAACTGAATAATCGAAAAATGGCAACAGTGTCTGATTTACAAGCATTTATTGAAAGAGAGCATTTGGATATGTTGTGTATTGACCAACATTCATTGTTGGAAGATGAGCGACATGGGAAAGATAATGTTACAAAAGCAAGTAATATTTCAAAAGATTTAAAAACTTTACAGGTACTGTCTAAAATTCCTATTATCTCTGTTTCACAGCAAAACAGAGACGGAGATAGAGATGAAAATGCGGATTTAGATGTTAGTCGAATTGCCCAAACGGATAGAATTGGACAAGATAGTACTATTTGTTTAATTTTGCAGCATGATCACAGTAATGATATTTTAACTGTCACTATGGCAAAAGTAAGAGATGCACAGACAGGTAAAAAGTTAAAATATATAATTGATTTAAATAGAGGTATTTTTACATACGCACCATCAGAGGGGGATGCCACAGGAGGTAGTGGCTGTGATAAATTGATGGAAGAATATGATGGATATGAAATACCTACAGAGAATACTGATCAGCAAATATCAGGAGAGGATATTTTCTAATGTCAAAAATAATTATTGATGACAGAGTTATAAGTACAAATATTGAAATGATATTAAGGGAAATTCGTAAACAATCTGGTTATACTTATTTTAAAAATATGATGGATAAAGGTAATTATATCAGATGCACCTGTCCCTTTCATAAAGGGGGGCAGGAAGCACATCCAAGTATGTCAGTGTTTACTGAAGACAACAAGGAATATAAATCTGGCAATTATAACTGTTTAACTTGTGGGGAAAGTGGTTCACTACCTAAACTTGTGGCTTACTGTCTTAATTTATCAGTAGAATCTGCAAAAAAATGGTTAATTGATAATTTTAGCACAGAACTTTTGATACAAGCAGGGCCCGAAATAGAGTTACCTGATATTAGTGAGTTGGATGATATTTTCAGTCCCAAAAAAGAAAAATATTTAAATGAATTCATTTTAAAAAATTATGAATATTATCATCCTTATATGTGGAAACGTAAATTGACAAAAGAAGTGGTGGACAAATTTCATATAGGATTCGACAAAAATGAAAATGCTATTACATTTCCTGTTTGGGATATGGTGGGTCGTTTAGTAATGATAACTAAGCGTTGTGTTGATAATAAAAGATTTGTGATACCTGCAGATGTCGAAAAGCCTGTCTATTTATTAAATTTTGCCATTAAAGAAAATATTGACACCGTGTATGTATGTGAAAGTCAAATAAACGCATTATATTGTTATTCATTGGGAATTCCTGCGGTAGCATTGTTTGGAACAGGTAGCACTTACCAATATGAAATATTAAAAAGTTCAGGTATAAAACATTTTGTATTGGCTTTTGATGGTGATATGGCTGGCAGAAAGGGTATTTCAAAATTTATAGAAAATATGTCTTTATCATCAATTATTGATATTATTGTAATGCCCGAGGGAAAAGATATAAATGATTTAACAGTAGAAGAGATAAAAAAATTGCCCAAATACGATGAATTTGAATGGACAAGTAAATTTAAAAGAAAATAAAAAATAATATTGACAAAATAATAAATTTGTGATATAATAATTAAAAATTAAACAAGGAGATTTTAAAATGTCTAAACAGAGTTTTGATGCACTCAACAGTGCACAGAGTAACACCCCTAGCAATAATTCACAAAATACTTCAATTGGGTATTTTCAGTTGAAAAATGATGGTGATGAAGCAATAGTAAGATTTATTTATGATTCAACAGCACAGTTTGATATTTATACAACTCACACTGTTTCTACACCTACAATTAAATTTGGAAAGGTAAATTGTTTGAGAGATAATGCTTCTGATCCTATTGCAAAATGTCCTCTGTGTGAAGCAAAGGAAAAGCTGAGCCAGACTTTTTGTGTGTACATGCTTCAGTACACATCTGGTGCACACGGTGAAGTAGAGGTAAAGCCTGTAGTTTGGCAGAGACCTATGATGTTTGCACAGAAGTTGAAGAGTTATATTGATAATTATGGCCCTCTTTCAGATATCATTTGTAAGATAATCCGTCATGGTGCGGCAGGAAATAAGCAGACAGAGTATGAAGTTGTTCCTAATCTTAGTAAGGCAATTTTCAGAGATGATATTTATGTAAAAGATTTCAGTGCATTTAATAATTATTCTGCTCTTGGTAGAATGATAATGAATAAATCATTTGAAGATTTGCAGGAATATGTAAAAACTAAAACATTTCCTGTTCATAATAAAAATAATGGTACTATCAACTCAACTGCAATAAAGAGTGAGGACGAGGTTGTAAATCCTGTTAAGGTTGTTACAATTAATAATGCAAATAGTGGAGTTGTAGCAGATAAGTCTTCTGTACAGGTGACGGAGGAAAAGAGAGTGCTTCCTTGGGAAGAAATTTCTTCTGATAACTCTGATGATGACCTCCCGTTCTAATAAAAGTAAAGGATAGTAAACTATGGTAAATATAGATTCCCTTTGGGGAGATGACTTTAGTATAAAAAATACTAAGGAAGCAGATCTAGAATTACTTGAAAAAACAAAAAAACCTTTAAAAGTTGTATCTTCAGAAAAAAGTCTTAAATCTAAAAAAACATCTATTGAAGATAAGTTAGCCATAATAAGAGAAGAAGTTCTTCGAATACTTGGTGGCTATGCAGAAAATACAGTTGTTATAAAAACAAAACAACAGTTAATAGATTATATTGATAAGTCAATACAGAATGGAATTATTTCTGTCGATACCGAGACCAATAATAGCTTGGACCCAATAACATGTAAGTTAATGGGTCCTTGTATTTACACTCCTGGGCAAAAGAATGCATATATTCCAATAAATCATATTAATTATGTTACAGGTGAAAGGTTAGGTTGGCAGTTAACAGAGGAAGATGTTGCTGAACAATTTAAAAGACTTGAGAATACACCTATAATTTTCCACAATGGTAAATTTGATTATGAAGTTATAAAATGTACAACAGGGGTCCCTCTTAAAATATATTGGGACACAATGATTGGTGCTCGAATGCTCAATGAAAATGAGAGAGCAGGACTTAAAGAGCAGTATATAACTAAAATAGATCCTTCCATTGAAAAGTATGATATTGAACATTTATTTAGTGGAATTGAATATGCCGTTGTTGATCCAGAAATATTTGCACTATATGCCGCAACAGATGCTTTTATGACATATAAACTTTATGAGTGGCAGTTAAAGCAATTCAATCTTCCTGATAATAAAAGAATATTTGACGTTTTTAAAAATGTTGAAATTCCTGTTATTACTGTTGCTGCACAGATGGAACTTGATGGTGTAGAAATTGATAAGGAATATGCAACAAGATTGAGTGAGAAATATCATAAAAAATCAGAAGAATTAGATAAATTAATAGAAATTGAATTAAAAAAATATGATTCAGTGATAGCTCAATGGAGATTAACTCCGGATGCAAATTATCATCCACCTAAAAAAGCGGGTTCAGGAGAGGGTAAATCTAAATCGGAACAGTTAGAAGATCCTGTAAGTATTAGCAGTCCTACACAGCTTGCAATATTAATATATGATGTTTTACAATATAAATCTGTTGATAAAAAAATGCCTCGTGGTACAGGAGAAGATATATTAGTAAAATTAAATGAGAAATATCAAATTCCTCTTTGTGATTTAATTTTGCAAAAAAGAGGACTTGAAAAGCTTATTGGCACTTATATAGATAAGTTGCCGGCATGTGTATCTCCCAAGGACGGCAGATTGCATGCACAATTCCAGCAACTCGGCACAGACACAGGGAGATTCAGTAGTTGTATTGAGGGAACACAGCTTGTAGATGTTGTTGGTGGTAAGAAACCTATAAAAGATATTGAACCTAATGACTTAGTGTATTGTTATGATGATAGCGGTAATTTAAAGATATCTAAGGTGCTTTCTGTAAAAAATATGGGGAAGAAATCCTGTGTAGATATTAAGTGGCAATCTTCTGGTACTGGTTTGATTGGGCATTTAATATGCACTCCAGATCATTTAATTAGGTGTAAAAGCGGGGAATGGATACAAGCACAGCAGTTAAATAGATATACAAAATTAGCCCATTTACATCGTGCTGATAATTTGCATAGAATCAGATTTTATGGGTGGAACAACTATTGTAAAGTGGAAGAGCAGGTAATCAAAGAGGAATATTTCCAAGCACCTAAAAATTATCATATTCACCACATAGATTTTGATAAAAAACATAATGAAATATCCAATCTCCAAGTAATGTCTGCACAGGAGCATACCAAATATCATGCTATGCTTACTATTCAGAATGACCCCGAAAAATTTTTAAGATTTAAGTATTCAGATCACTCACACAATGAATCGAAATCAGGAGTGGAAAGCCATAACTATTGGCATGTTACAAGAGAGGAACTAGAAAAGTTAATTATAGAGAGTAAGTGCAAATTAAGGGATGTGCCCCATGATTTTAATACTGTTAAGAAAAAAATTGTTGAGCTAGGAGTAGATATTGAAGAATTAAAAGAAAAATATTTTTCAGAAGTTATTTGTAGAAATAATTATGATATAGATAAAATTGCAAAAGAATTAAATACATCTCAAAAATATGTTAAAAAATATATGAATAAGTATAATACATCCAAGAATCATATGGTTCAATCAGTCACCTATTGCGGTGAATTCGATGTCTATGATATTGAGGTGGAAACTTATCATAATTTTATAGCATCAGAGATAAATGTGCATAATTGTAACCCAAACCTTTGATATTTTGGAGGCATATGTTGGTGACAACATATTGAAAATTGTGTGAACTCAGGGAATAGATTTAGTTTTAAATGTCTTAATCCTGATCCAAGCATGTAAGAAATTTATATGAAGGAGCAACGACTAGAAGATGAGAGTTAATATCAATAATTCTTCCACGAGCGCACAATAACTTATAGATAGATTATAAGTTAATGATATAGTCTAAACTATGGCGAATACTAAATAGCCATAGAGAGTAGGATAAAGAGCCTACTGTTAATTACAAAAGCAAAATATACCATCACACGAAAAAGCAATTCGTATGATGTTTAAGGCGGCAACTAAGTATGCAGACGTAGAAATAAATGAAGAAGATAATTATTATACAGTTCCTGAAACAGATGATGTATTAACTGAAAATGGATGGAAAAAAGTAAAAGAATTATCTGTTGGTGATATTATTTGCGGAGACGAAACAAAAGATGTAATAAAAGATATAAAGTTTGCAAATAGAAAGTATTATTTATTGGTATAATTGTTAAAAAATTAACTGAGGGAATAAGTTATGATGAAGTAACTAATTCTTATAATATATCTTTTCAAAATGATTTTCAATCAGATATAATTAATCTGACAGCACCAGAAATATATGGGGCAGAAATTTATGTTTTTACATTGTTGGGGAAGTAATAAGTTAATTGGGGAAAAGAATTTATAATGAGAAAACATGATGGCACAGGAAAGTGTATTTGCGCAGTTTGTGGAGAACATAGAAAAAGATTAGGAGTACATATAAAAATTCATGGATTAACTCCTAAGGAATATTATGATAAATATGTAAGAAAATCAGATGAAGGAATTTGTCCAACTTGTGGTAAAGAAACAACCTTTATAAATATAGAGCAGGGGTATCATAAATTTTGCTCCTTAAAATGCTCTTCGGAAAGCCCACAAACCAAGGAAAAAGTGGCAAATACTATTGAAGTGTTATACGGAGATTCTAAATTTAGAAATAAAGAAAAAGCTCGTCAAACAACAATTGAACGATATGGTGTACCAAATTTTAGGAATACGGAAAAATCAAATAAAACATTTGAGGAACGATATGGTGGTAGAGGTTGGGCATCTCCACAAATAAAGGCAAAATTTGATAGAACCGTTTTGGAAAAATATGGATGTGAAAGTACCTCTCAAAGCAATGCTGTCAGAGAAAAATTTAAAAAAACATGTTTAGAAAAATATGGGGTTGATAATCCTGCGAAGTGTTTAGACGTAACTGAAAAGGCATTAAATACTAGAATAGAAAAACATGGAATTGGTTCTCCTGATATTGTAGCAAAAATCAAGGAAACAAAACTTAAGAGATATGGGACGACATCATATAATAATCGTAAAAAAGCTTCCGAAACCTGTGAACAGTTATATGGAGTGATTAATCCTGGACAAATGAGGGAGGCACAGCAAAAAGCGGCACTCACCAGAAAGAGAACTTCTGTAGCAGTTGATGGTACTTTATTAGACAGTTCGTGGGAAAAAGCCGTTTATGATTTTTGTGTTTTAAATCAAATTCCAATAGAAAGAAATATCCCTATTTATTTTGAATTGGATGAGGAAAAGAAGGTAACATTTATTGACTTTAAAATTGATGGGATGCTATTTGAAATAAAAGCAAAACATTTATTAAACGGTTGTTTTGATTATGATAAAAAAGTAACAATAGACGAAAAATTAGCTATTTATAGGGAATACCAGGTTTGTTTAATTACAGATTATAGGGAGTTGTTTGAGGATAAAAATTTAGGAATAAAAGGGATAGATATTGGATTATTTACTAATTTAACTTTCCCTACATTAAATAATGACAGACCTGAATGCTTTTATAAAGTTAAAGTTAATCGGCAAATAAGTATATACGATGCTTTCTTTAATGACGGTATTCGCTGGGAAATGATTAAAAATCGATTGAAATATTCAAATGAGTTCATTGATGCAAAACAAATATTGAGAGCACTTAATGTTACTAGAAGATATAAGCAACCCTCCTGGTTCAGTAAATCATTTGCCAAAAATATAATTAAAAAATATATAACATCAGACATTATTGTGGACCCATTTGCCGGTTGGGGCACAAGATGTGATGCCTCCATTGAATTGAATAAGAAGTATATTGGTTGTGATTTAAACGAAGAGCTAGTGAGATGGCATCAACAGAAAAATAGAAATATAATATTGATGGATGCCAAAAATTTTATTTATAATAACAAATGTTCTGTTTTTATTTGCCCTCCTTATGGTGATTCAGAAATATATTTTGATAAACAAGATACACAATTATTTGAATGTGATTGGTTAAAAATAGTTATGGAAAATATACCTAACGCAATTGAATATGTAATGGTATGTAAGAACGTAGCAGATGAATTTAAAAAATATATCGTGGAAGAAAAAATAAATAAATCTCATTTTGGAAGTAATACGGAATATATATTAAAAATAACAAATAAAAAAGAGAAGGAAGGTGATACCTTATGAAGAAGTCAATTAAAACCAAAAGAGAATATGTTCTCTGTGGCAGTGACTTTTCTTAGGGAGAAGAATCTCAGCAAGAGCCTCGCCTCTTATCAAATTGTAGTACAGATAAAAACATGATAAATGCATATAAGCAAGGAAAGGATTTGTACGCAACAATTGCTATGGGCGTTTATCATAATGATTATTGGGATAATATGGAACATCATGAAGATGGTACTCCAAATCCTGAAGGTAAAAAGAGAAGAAGTAACTGCAAAAAATTATTATTAGGAATACTATATGGGATGGGTCCTGCCTCAATTGCAGTTAGTATAAATGGTACTATTGAGGAGGCACAATCTATAATTGATGGTTTTTATAATGCTTTTCCAACAGTTAAAGACTGGATGGATAAAACCAGAGAAAATGCAAAAAAATATGGTTACGTTGAAGATATCTGGGGCAGAAGAAGAAGATTACCAGATATTCAATTAAAACCGTATCAAGTAGAATTTAAAGATAAAACAAAAAATGACGGTGATTTTAATCCTTTGCTTGGAAGTTTGGGATTAGTTAAAAATGATACGTCAAAATTGTTAGATGAATATTATAATAAAGCAATTAAAACAAAAAGTAGAAAAGAAGTTGAAGAATTAGCCTCCAAAGCAGAAAAAGATGGAATAATTCTTCATAGTAATAGTAATAAAATTGCTCAAGCAGAAAGACAGTGTGTCAATGCGCGTATTCAAGGATGTTTAAGTGGGGACACCAAAATATTTACTAAGGAATATGGGATCGTCTCTATTAAATCCATGTCAAATCAAGAACTTTCTGTTTGGGATGGGAATGCCTGGACAAATGCAGTTGTATTACCATCAGGAAAAAAGAAGAAATGTATAATTAATTTTTCAAGTAATTTAACAATTTGTTGCAGCCCAGATCATAAGTTTAAACTTATGGACGGTTCATTTTTAAAGTGTTCTGAGTTGTCCCTTATGGATAAGGTGTTAATAGATAATTATTTAATTCCTTTTATTGGGGCTGAATTTGTTTGTGTTAACCAAATAACTGTTACATCTGAAGAAATTGAGATGTTTGATGTTTGTAATACAGAAAGAGGTTATTTCGTTGCTAATGGAATTGTAACACATAATTCAGCAGCTACCATGTCCAAAAAAGCAATGATAAAAGTTCATAATGATAAAGTATTAAATGATTTAGATTTTCATATGCTTATTGCAGTACATGATGAATTGATTGGTGAATGTCCTGCAGAATATGCAGATCAAGTGGCAGAACGACTAACTGATGTAATGAAACATGCAGCAGAACCAGATGTTATAGTTCCATTTAAATGTGACCCAACAATAGAAAAATCTTGGTATTATTCTGATTATTCAGATGTATTAAATGAGGAATATCAAAAAAGAATTGATAAGGGAGAAAATCAAAAAGATGTTTTGACAGATATTTTTAATTCCCATTCAGAATGTACCCCTGAACAATTGTGTGAAATGTTGAATATCAATGCTGATTTGCTTGACAAAATAATGAATTCGTGATATAATAAAATAAAAAATACTAAGGACTTTTTACAATGATAAAAATTTTTAATGAAGATTGCATACAAACAATGCAAAAAAGTCTTGATGAAAATTCTATTGATTTAGTCATTACTTCGCCTCCGTATAATAATAGTAGGACATCGCATACAGAGTATTGTATGAAAACATCTAACTGTAGATATGCTGAATATAATGACAATAAAACAAATGAAGAATATTGTGATTGGATTTGTGATCTTTTTAAAGGTTATGACAGAATAGTTAAGGAAAATGGAGTTGTTCTTTTCAACATTTCTTATGGCAGTGAAAATCCCACAGTAATGTTTGAATGTATTGCTGATGTTTGTAAGAAAACAAATTGGATGATTTCAGATGTTATTTGCTGGAAGAAAAAATCTGCGTTTCCTAACAATGTAAGTTCAAATAAATTAACTCGTATTTGGGAATTTGTATTTGTATTTTGTCGGCAATCAGAATTTGATACTTATAAAGCAAATAAAAAAGTAGTAAGTACAAATGAGAGAACTAAACAACCTTTTTATTCTCCTGTATTTAATTTTATTGAGGCAGCAAATAATGATGGTGCCAATGAATTAAATAAAGCAACATTTAGTACAGATTTAGTTTTTCAATTGCTGGATATGTATGCCCCTTATGGAAAAGATACAGTTGTGTATGATAGTTTTATGGGAACTGGTACAACAGCAGTTGCTTGTAAAGTATTGGGGATGAGTTGTTATGGTTCTGAATTATCCAAAGCACAGTGTGATTTTGCAAATAGTAGAATAGATGATTCACAGGAGAGTTTATTTTAATGGGAATATTTAAACCAACAGATTTACTTCCTGTTATTCTTACAATTTGCGACTGCATTTGTAATTTTGTTTGCAGAGTTCCACAAATAGTAAGATTAATTAAATTAAAAAGATCAGAAGCAATTTCTACTACATACTGGGTATTTTGTATTGTTTCTTGTTTTTTGTGCATTACTTTTTATGTATTAACTGGCAATATTCCATTTTTAATTACGGCCTCAATTAATTTAATATTCAACATTATTGTGTTAGTATTAACTTGTAAATATAGGAGGTAGATAAAATGATAGATGTAAGATGTGGTGATTGTGTAGATTTGTTAGATACAATTCCTGATGGCTCTGTTGATTTAATTCTTACAGATCCACCCTACAACATTTCTACAAAAAATAATAATAGAGATAGAAGTAATTTAAGCCCGATCATGAGAAAAAATAAGGCTGCAAATTATGATTTTGGTTCTTGGGATAATATGGAACGTCAAGAATTTCTTGATTTTACCTATGAGTGGTTTGAAAAATGTGCTAATAAATTAAAACGGGGGGGGGGCAATAATATCTTTTTTCAACAAAGAAGATATTTCGTACCTCAGTTGGATAGGAAAAGAATTTGATATTCGAACTAGAACTATTTTTACTTGGCACAAAACCAATCCCGTACCTCAGTTTAGAAAAGTGAACTATTTATCCTCTTGTGAATTTGCATTTATTGGCAGCAAGGGAGATGAAGCTTGGACTTTTAACTTTGGGTTGCAGAAAGAGATGCATAATTTCTATGAAACACCAAATAGTAGTTCCTATAAGGTTACAGAACATCCAGCAGAGAAACCAGTGAAATTTATGGAACATTTGATTAATATACATAGTAATGTTGGGGATGTGGTACTGGATCCTTTTATGGGATCTGGAACAATTGGTGTTGCGGCAAAAAATCTTAATAGAAATTTTATTGGATTTGAACAAGATGAAAAATATTTCAATATAGCAAAAAGTAGATTAGATGGAACTTATATAAAAATGACACAATCAGAAAATAACGATTGTGATAATGATAGAATAAATATTTGGGAGGATTAAGTAATGAAACGTATCATTACAAGTGAAAGTGTCAATTGTGGGCATCCTGACAAAACTTGTGATATTATTGCTGATTCTTTTTTGGATGAAGCATTAAAGCAGGATCCTATTAGTCAAATGGCAGTTGAGTGTGCTATAAAGAATGATAAATTATTTATTTATGGTGAAGCAACAACAAAAGCCATTATTGATTATGAAAAAATTGCAAGAGATGTGTTAAAGGAAATTGGTTATACTAATGACTTTACAATTATTAAGGAACTTAGCCAGCAAAGTTCAGACATAAATCATGCAGTTGTAACAGACAGCGAATTGTGTGCGAACGATCAGGGAATGATGTATGGATATGCAACAGATGAAACCCCAGAATTTATGCCTCTTCCTATAATAGCATCTCACAAATTAATGAAAATATATGATAACTTTAGACGGACAGAAAAATATAATGATAAATTTTTTGCGGATGCTAAAGCTCAAGTGTCAGTTGTTTATGATGATGACTATCCTGTAAGATTTGATACTGTCCTTATTTCTGTTTCTCATTCTGATACACTTACACATGAAGAAATAGAAAAAGAAATAAAAGAAAATGTAATAAAGATTTTTGATGAACAATACCATCAATATTTTACAGATGAAACAAAACTCATAATTAATCCTAGTGGTAAATTTACTATTTGGGGAAGTTTTGGTGATAGCGGCTGTGTAGGCAGAAAAATAGTTGTAGATACATATGGTGGTATAGGCCGTGTCGGTGGTGGTTGCTTTAGCAGTAAAAACTCTACAAAGGTAGATAGATCTGCAGCATATTATGCAAGATATGTAGCAAAAAATGTGGTAGCACACGGGCTGGCACATAAATGTGAAATACAAGTTGCTTATGGTATAGGCATTGCACAACCTGTAAGTATTTATATAGATTGTTTTGGAACGAATTTGGTTTCTTATGATATTATAAGACATTTTATAGAAGAAAAATTTGACTTTAGATTGTCAAACATTATTCGTGAGTTGGATTTAAATCGTCCCATATATAAAAGCACAGCTTGTTATGGGCATTTTGGTAGAGATGAATTCCCTTGGGAAAAAGTTATTGATTAAAAAATTAAAAAAATATTATATTTTATAAGGAGATAAATTAAAGATGATTATTAAGACAGAATTGTTAAAGGATGTTTGTGGAGAAATTCTTACTGCGGTGGATTCTTCGGAGGTATCAACTCTCACAGAAACACTTCAGTTAAAGACTGAGGGGACTTATCTTTATTTTAGCGTTACGAACAGAGAGTACTTTGTGAAGGTAAGACTTGATCTTGGAGAAACGGTCGATTTTAATGCAACAGTTAAGGCAACCCTTTTCCTAAAGCTAATACCTCAGATAACAACAGATACGATTGAATTGACTGTTACAGAAAATTCTCTGAATATTGTTGGTAATGGTAAATATAAGTTGCCTTTGATATTCGATTCTAACACACAGGAGCTTTTGGAATTGCCCGAAATAGAAATAAATAATGTGACTAATGATTTTTACATTAATAGTTCTATTTTGACAAGTATATTGAAATATAATAGTAAGGAAATTGAAAAGGGAGTTATTTCCCGTCCTGTGCAGAATCTGTATTATGTGGATGAATCTGGTGCCTTGACATTTACTTCCGGTGCTTGCATTAACTCATTTACTCTTTCCGAACCTGTTAAGTTGTTGCTCGGTGCTAAGCTTGTAAAGCTCTTTAAACTGTTTAAGAGTGGAGATGTTCATTGTGTTATCGGTCAGGACGCTATAAGTAATGATATGAAACAGACAAAGATAAAGCTTGAAACGGAAAATACAGTCATAACCGCTGTGTTCCCGTTGAATAATGAAGCACAGATGGCACAGGTGCCTGTAGCAAAGATTAGAGATAGAGCTAATAAGCCATATCCCTATGAAGTATCTTTCAATAAGGATGAAATATTAAGAGCTATAAACAGATTGATGTTGTTGAGTAATTCTGCTGATGCCAAGAAGTCTTATACAATATTTGAGTGTGATAGGGATCAGGTAGTTATTTATGATGCAAATAAGGAAAATAAGGAAACCATTTATTATAGCAATCAGACAACAATTTCTGACACCTATACAATGGCACTTATTACAACTGATTTGAAAACAACAATTGAGTGTGCGGGAGATACTGTAAATATGAAATTCGGTGATGGTCAGGCAGTTGTAATTACAATGGGCAATATAAAGAATGTTGTCCCTGAAGTTAGATTGAAGTAATTAATATAACGAGGTATTATCATTAATGGGTGGAGCATCTAAAGGAAAAGATTTTGAGAAAAAATTTAAGGAAGATTGGCAAAAATCGTTTTCAAATGAGTCTACTGTGATTAGATTATATGATCAGATGTCAGGATTTAAGAAGGTATCCAAAAATCCTTGTGATTTTATTTGTTATTTATATCCATATCAATATCTTATAGAATGTAAATCTCATTATGGTAATACCTTTCCTTTTTCTGAATTTCCACAGTATGAAGAGATGTTGAAATATAAAGACAAAAGAAATATCTGTTCTGGAGTAATTGTTTGGTTTATTGATCATGATACAGTTGTATTTACACCTATATCAGAAGTCGAAAAAATGATTTCTGAAAATAAAAAATCAATTAATATAAAAGATGTAAAAGCAAACAAATATAATTTTGTAATTATCCCATCAGTGAAAAAACGTGTCTTTATGGACAGCAATTATACTGTTTTGGAAAACTATATGAATAATAGAGAGGTAAAAAATTAATGGCTCAATTAGATATTGCTCAGATAGAATCTAAGTTGGAAACCACAAAAGAAAATGTTGCTTATATAAGTGAAATTACTGATAAGGTTGTCAGTACTTATACGAAATCTTTAGATTCGTTAATGCAAGAAATTTATAAAAATGTTGTGCAGAATGATAATGCATCTAATGATGATCTTGAAAAGTATTTTTTAAAGTTAACAAATACATTATATTTTATGGGTGAGAAATTAGAGCGTTTAGGGCTTCATGATGACGTTTCTAAGGCACAATTTAGAGAGGCATATAACAATGCTTATCTAGATGCTCAAACCTCTCTGAGTGCACAGGGAAAGCCTACAGTGGCAATGTTAACAATATCAGCAGAAAATGGCTCAGTTAATGAAACAGTAGTAAATGCTATTTACGCAAGGAGTTATAAGACATTTAAATTTAAAGTTGATAGTGGTTTTGAAATGGTTAAAACATTATCAAAAATTATATCAAGAAGAATGTCCGAAGATAAACTTGCTGATACCCCAAATGTGTTTGGTGGGCTGGAGGCAGCAACAGATGATGAAGGAGTATTTTGATGATAAAAATAATTGGAACAAGAGGAATAGGGAAAACTCGTAAACTTTTGTTGGAAGCCCAAGAAAAGAACGCCACAGTGGTTTGCAGCAATGTTCAGAGATATGTAGAAAAAGCACATGCATATGGAATTGTGGGATTAAATTTTATGACATATGATGAATATTTGCATAGTTTTGATAATGAGGGAATTTCCTATATAATTGATGATATGGAAAAATTGTTGAATTATTTACCTGGAAATGTAATTGGATTTTCTTGCGGGGTGGAGGAATAAATGTATGATTTATTTTGAAAAAGTTAGCTTTGAACAATATAAGAAAGATAGACTTAAGTTATTGGGAAATTTTAGTCATACAATACCGGATGAAAAGATAAAAGAAGAATATGATAATATAAAACTTCCAAAAAGAGCAACAACAGATAGTGCGGGTTATGATTTCTTTGCACCATATACTTTTAGTTTAATTGGTACACACTCTGACAAAGCAGAGAACTTACAAATACATTATGAATTAATTCCTACGGGGATTAGATTTGTAACAGACAATAAAGAAATATTTTTGGCTTGTGTTCCCAGATCTGGTTTAGGCTTCCGTAATGGGTTTGCATTAGCCAATACTGTAGGTGTTATTGATAGTTCATACTTTTTGTCTGATAATGAGGGACATATAATGGCCAAGGTTTATGCAGAAACAGATGCGGATGTAGAACAAGGAAAAGCATTTATGCAAGGAATCATCATACCTTTTATTAAAACAAGCAATGATGATGCAACAGGCATACGTAACGGTGGTTTTGGTAGCACAGATGGAAAAATAGAAGCAGTAGAAATTAAGGAGAAAGAAAATGGCTGAGATTAAGAGTTTATCAAGTATATTAAAAGATGTTAATAAGAAATATGGTGATAGTGTAATGGCTGTTGGAGTGGATGACCTAAGAAGTTTTGATACACTTTCACTTGGAAGTCCTGGACTTGATTTCTGTTTATACAATAGTTGCCCAACAAGAAGAATTATTGAATTATGCGGTGCTGAAGGTAGTGGTAAAACCACAACAGCTTATTTAATTGCAGCGTCATATCAAAGAAAAGAAATGGAACAAAATCCGCAAAGTCCTCGTTCAATTCTTTATGTAGATCTTGAATGCGGTATTGACCCTGATTGGGCTAAAAAGGCAGGTTATGATATGAATACTTCACCTGTTCAAACTCTCAGATTTATGCCGGAGGATATGCCAGCAGAAAAGATTTTTGATACTATCATTGAATGTATCAAATCCGGAGAAGTTGGACTGGTTATTATAGATAGTTTAAATATGCTTGTTCCTATGCAAGTGTATGATGAGTCTCTTGAAAAGAAAGAGATGGGTGGAATTGCAAAAGTTCTTGGTGATTTTGTAAGAAGAGTTACTGGACTTTTAGTTAAATATAATTGCACACTCATCGGTATACAGCAATTAAGAGAGAATATTGGTGGCTATGGTAATCCACTTACTACTTCTGGTGGTAGAGGTTGGAAACATGGTTGTTCTGTAAGACTCATGCTTAAGAAGGGTGACTTCTTCGATGCAGATGGCAATACAGTCAGCGGTAGTGCAGAAAATCCTGCAGGATATGTTATGGAAGCTGCAGTGCTTAAAACAAAGGTATGTCCGTGGGATAGAAAACTCGGTCGACTCACAATTTCATATACTCAAGGTGTGGATATTATGCAAGATACTATTGATGTTGCGACATATTTTGGTTTTATTGATAATTCCGTTCAAGGTTCTTATAAAATTTTAGATCCTGATACAAAAGAGCCCATTCTTGATGAAGAAGGAAAAGAAATTAAAATTCGTGGTAAGAAAAATGTAAAACCTTATTTTGAAGAGCATAAAGCAATGTGGAAAAAATTGTATGATAAAATATATGAGAAAATTTCACAAAAGAATGATCCAAATATTGTTGCTTTTGAGCAAATGTTAGGACTTAATATTAATGAGAAGTTCAACATAGATATTGATGCAGAAAATGCAGAAATAAATTAAAAGAGGGGGCAACATTGCCCTCCTCTATCTATCATTAAGAAAGAATGAATGTAGTAATACTTGACGATGCTGTGAAAAGAATTGGTTTAGTTGTTGCAGATGAAAAACAAGCAATAATGGAATATTTTAAAGATTGGCATATAATTAAACTTACATGGAATAAATTTGAAGTTTATTGGGCTAATCAAGGTATAATAAACCTTTATATTCTATTCTGTGGAAGTGGGGAAGTTCAGGCAGCCTCAGGAACTCAATATTTAATAGATAATTTTAGTGTAGATCAAATTATTAATTGTGGAGTAGTTGGTGGAATTAATCCAGATTTTAAAACAGGGGATGTGGTTTTAGTTTCTGATATTATTCCTTATCAATATGATTTATCATCTTTAGGATATGAAAAAGCAACATTACCAAAAAATATGGAGCAATATTTATATACAAACTCAGAAAGACTTTGTGAGTTAATGGAAAAAGTTGATTTGCCATTGGCTTCTTGTGCCTCTGGAGATAAGTTCTTACTTCATAGTGATAAGAAACAATTATGGGAAAAATATGAAGCTGATATTTGTGATATGGAAAGTTATGGAATTGCATATACCTGTAATTTAAATAAAATTCCATTTGTAATGATTAAAGCAGTTTCAGATGATTCCAATGATGGTGGGGAAGAATATAGAGAAACATTATCAAAACTGTCCGGGAAAACCACGGTTTTAACCATGGGATGAGAGGACAGCAGTTATGTCTCTCGTAAATTTCGTGAAAAACGTTGTATGTCATAGTAGAAATCTCGTATGAAAGGAGAGCAGTACTATTATGCAGTTAACAGCCGAATTAAAGCTGTTTCCCACGATAGAACAGACAGTATTATTGCATGAAACAACGTGTGAGTACATTGACATGATTAACGCTTTGCTCGATTATTTTTCAGGACAAATAGATGTTCCCAGGATGTCATCGAAAGACATTTATGCCGAATTGCCGTCAGCACTCCGTTGTCAATGCATACAGGATGCTCGTAGCATTTACAAAAAAGCGACTAGCTATAAGTATCACGGCGCTTTCCCTGTGCTGAAAAAACGAGTGGCTATCTGGAATAACCAAAATTACGATATTACAGACAGGCATACCATAAAAGTACCGGTGCTAATAGACGGCAAGTCTCAACGTATTAAAATTAAAGCCCAGAGTTCTACACGTACTTGGGGGTTGCTTAAATCAAGTAGACTCGGTACATTACGTATTACGGTTAAGAACGGTAAATACGTTGCACAGGTTGCTTATGAAGTTGTCGAAAATCCGAAAGTTGACAGCACGAAAGCAATGGGTGTTGACCTCGGTATAAAGTGTCCTGCCGTTGTTGTTCACGAAAATGGAGCTACCAAATTCGTTGGAAACGGTAGGCAGATAAAACAAGTCAGACGTAAATACAACAGTCAGCGTAAAAAGCTGATGAAGCACAAAAAGATGAAAGCCCTTAAAAAGCTCGGCAACAAGGAAAACCGTTGGATGAGGGATGTTGACCACAAAATAAGTCGGTCAATCGTCAATGAAGCTATTAAGAATAACGTAGGCATAATTAAATTGGAAGCCCTCAGTGGAATTCGTCGCACGACAAGTAAAAGTCGTAAAAACAATCACAGCCTACATTCTTGGAGTTTCTATCGGTTAGCACAGTTCATAGAGTACAAAGCACGGATAGCCGGCATACAGGTAACATACGTAAATCCTGCATATACCAGCCAACGTTGTCCGCACTGTGGAAGTGTTAATCACGCAGACGACAGAAATTACGTCTGTGAAAATTGTGGCTATCACGGCCACAGAGACAGAATTGGAGCAGTAAATATATTAGCTGCCTGAGACATACGGTAACAGTGTGCCTGCGTATGGAACAAGCCGTACAGCTCGTACAGCGGTTCTGCCATACGATGGGGTGATGAGACACCCCCTAACCGAAGGTCATACCGGACTACCAGAAATGGACTGTCCCTTAATCACTTCGGAACACCCCTCTCGTATTTCACGGGAGGAATCCCACGATTTCAATCGTGGGAGGTCTCAAATGAAGCATCATTAAAATGTTTAAAATATCTTGAAAGGGTAATATTATGAAAATTTTTGTAATTGCAGATACTCATTTTGGGTATGAAAATATTATAAAAAAGGAAATAGTTTAATGACAAATAAGAATTCTACTAGATATTACAGCACACAACAAGAAAAAGATGTGGCAAAGAAAATGAAGTCACAAAGAACCCCTAATTCAGGTGCAAGTACTTTTTCAGGTGGAGATTGTATAAATAGAAAAGCATCACTTTTAATTGAATGCAAAACAGTGATGACAGAAAAAGACTCATTTAGTATAAAAAAGAGTTGGATAACAAAAAATAGAGAGGAAAAATTTTCTCAAAGACTATCTAATAGTTGTATTGCATTTAGTTTTGGTCCAGAACAAGAAAACTTTTTTATTATAGATGAAAAATTAATGAAATATTTGATTGAAAAACTTGAGGAAGACAATGAATAAAAAATTAACAGCAATTTGAAAAATAATTGCTGTTTTTTACTTGACAAATTAATGGCAGTATGATATAATAAGTTCAAAAGAATTATATGGGGTAATAAAGAAAATATGTTTGTGATGTTGATTGGACTTCCAGGCAGTGGTAAAAGCACTGTTGCTCAAAAAATTGTTGAAACAAATAAAGATTATAACTATAAAATATTTTCCTCGGATAATTATCGTTTTGAAATTTTAGGTGATATTAACTGCCAAACAAAAAATGATAAAGTTTTCAAAGCTCTGTATGAGGATATGAAATTATGGTTACAATCAGGTGATGATTATGCAGCAATTTTTGATGCCACAAATATTAGCTATAAAGACAGAAGAAGATGTTTAGATTATTTAAAAAATGTTAAAACATTTAAATATGCGGTGGTAATTAATCCTCCGATAGAAATTTGCATAGAGCAGGACAAGAATCGTGACAGAACTGTGGGGGAAGAAGTTATCAAAAAAATGGTATCACGATTTGATTGCCCACAATTATTTGAGGGATTTGATAATATATATTTTTTAAACACCAAAAATGATGAGAAAAAAGATTGGATTGAAAAAGAAACATTGATTCAGCGTATGCAGAATTTTGATCAGAAAACACCTCATCATAAATTTACTCTATGGGGGCATTGTCAGAATGTTAAAAATCAATTTGAACTTTGGGATGTTAGACGTGTTGCTGCAATTTGGCATGATGTGGGAAAGTTATTTACTCAGACATTTGATGATAAAGGTGTAGCACATTATTATTCTCATGAACATTGGAGCACCTATTATTTAATATCTCATTTACATTTGTTGGGAGTACAAACAACTGAAGCATTGCTACAGATTTTATTTTTTGTAAATAATCATATGCATATAAGAGATATATTAAATTCTGAAAAAGCAACAAAGAAATATAAACTTCTTTGGGGAGAAGACTTATATAACTCATTAATAGAGTTTATGGAAGCTGACAATAAGGGGGCAAAGGAGAGATTTAGCAATGCGAAAAATATCTGATGTTATTTCTAATTTTCTTGATGGAATAAAAGAAATTCAATCCGAATATAATTATCGTTATGAGAATGCTGGTTTGTGTGATAAAGCAACACAAGATTTATTACATGAGCTTGAGTTTGGAGATTATGATATTGCAAGAAAAACAGGTCCAAAAATAGCAAAAGTCAGAAAAGCAAGGCGTTATTTTAAAGATTATACAGAAGATGCTCAGCCTTTAATTGATTTTTTAAGTGATAATCAAAATATACAGTTTATTAGAAAATTGCAAGAAGTTTTAGGTAAAGTAAGAAAAGAAGAAAATAAAAAACAAGTTAGAGATTATTCCCCAAGAGTCATTGAGGAACTTGATTTTATAAAAAAACGTAAGGAGCTAAAAGATGGTAAATAATAAAGGTGTTAGAGAGTTAGCTTATGTTGTAAGAATACAAGAAATAAAACCTATTGAGGGTTATGATAGAGTTGAATATGCTCGTGTAGAAGCTGGTTGGTGGGTAGTTGTAAGAAAAGATCAATTCAAGGTGGGAGATCTTGCAATTTACTTTGAAATAGATTCAAAAGTGCCCGAAACCCCTCCATTTGAATTTATGAGGGATAGAAAATTTAGAGTAAAAACGATTAGGTTATGTCATGTTTTATCTCAAGGACTTTTGATGTCTGCATCTGATTTTGGTTGGGTTATTGATGAAGCAGATGGTTCCATAATTATCCCGCCCGAAAAAAGAATGGGGAAAACCGAAGTATTAAATGAGGGAGATTTTCTAACACAATATCTCGGGGTCACATACTATGAAGTAGAAGACAATGTAAGAAAAGATAATTATATTGATCCCGTGATATCAATGAAAGCTCGACATAAAAAATTATTTAATAAAAAATGGGTTAAGTGGTTGATGAGATTTTCTTGGGGAAGAAAAATTATGCTGTTTTTCTTTAGTAAAAAGCCTAAGAAAAAATCTGGTTGGCCGGTGGAGTTTGTAGCAAAAACTGACGAAGACAGAATCCAGAATCGTGCTGATTTATTTATTTCTAAAGATATTAGAAAATGGATAGCAACGGAAAAAATTGATGGAAGCAGTGCCACATATCTTGTTACGGGATTTGGAAGGAAACGTAAATATTATGTGTGCTCAAGAAATGTTGTTTTTGATACACCAGAAAAAGAAAATAATAATTTCTATAAAGATTCTGATGGAAATATTTATACTGAAATGTCCGAAAAATATGATATAAAGAATATTTTGGGTAAAGCATTAGATATATTACATGAGGAAGATAGTTGTGTCAAATTTTTGGCAATTCAAGGTGAAATATTTGGCGGAACCATTCAAAAAAGAAAATATATAATTGATGGCAAAAAAAATATTCATGATATCAGATTATTTAATATTATTTTTGGAGCAGATAAAAATAATTCAGTTCGTTTAAGCCCCATAAAGGGTAAAGCATTTGCTGACACTTATTTAAAAATTCCTTTTGTGCCCATAGTTAATGAGGAATATTATATTCCAAATACTTGTGAAGAAATACTCTCTATCGCGGGTGGTGCCTCCCAAATAGATGGTGGAATGAGAGAGGGTTTGGTGTTCCGCACAGAAGATGGTAAAGATAGTTTTAAGGCAGTAGATAATGAATTTTTGTTAAAATATCATGGATAAAAACGGGGAAGAAATTACAAATGAGATTATTTGAAATTAATGCAGAAATAAATAAATTACTTGATGAAATGGTAATTGATGAGGAAACCGGAGAAGTTGTCGATAATACAGAAGCAATTAAAAAATTGTTGATGGAAAAAGATACAAAAATTAAAAATATTGCTTTGTATTATTTAAATCTCTGTTCCGATGCTAAGGAATTAAAAGAGCAGGAAGAAAAATTTGCTAAAAGAAGAAAAGCAATTGAGAACAGAGCATCATCTCTCAAGAAGTATCTTGATTATAATTTGGCAGGAGCAAATAAAGAGTTTACCGAATGTGTTTTAAAGTATTCGAAAAGTAAAGCAGTAGAAGTAGATAGTGATTTTGTGAGGTGGGCGGAGCAAAACAATAAAACGGAATATCTTAGATATAAAGATCCTGAACCTGATAAGATAAAGCTAAAGGAAGTTTTATCTAAAAATTCTGACGAAATCCCTCATTGCCAGCTCATAGAAAAATTGAATTTGTCAATAAAATAATGAATATTGAGTTAGAAAAAGATCTCCATAAATGTCTTGATTTGCTGTCAGAGAACTGGAATAGTCAAAATGATAAAGAAGATGAATTAACTAATTTTATTTATCGATGTGATACCCTTGGGGAATGTTTGTTCCAAATATTGAAACAAAATGTAGATATACAATATGCATTGCACCGTTGGTATAACTACAAAACTTCTGTGGCTTGTGAATCTATATTCTGTGATTATGGAGCTATACATGAAGTTGACATTACTAATCACGATGTAGATATCTACATTAATGATATACCATTTGATGTGAAAGTTACAGTGTATCCATCAAAATTAATTCATAATCCATTCGATTTAAGATTTCGGGAGGGCAAAAATGAAATGCTTAGATGGTTTTATAAAAATCAGTCCTCACAAAATAGAAAGCAATTAGTCAATCGTTTGTATATCGTATGTGATGGAAAAAATACTCATGATAGATTAGCAATGAAAAGCAATTTTTCCTGTATAAAAGATAAGATAAGTAAATTTATGAGATATTCCATTAAATATGGTATAAACTCCATAGAAATTACTGATGGGAACAAGAAGTATAATCTCAGAAGTGATATCATTTATGTATCTTAATTTTTAATGGTAACAAATTAAATTATGAGGTAGCAAATACAATGAATTATATAGGCTCAAAACGAACTTTGATGGGATTTTTATATGAAATTATTCAAGGCGTTACAGGATATAATGATGATAAAGGGTACATTTTTGCAGACATATTTGCGGGTACATCTACAGTAGGTTCATTTTTTAGAAATTTAGGGTGGAATGTAATTTCTAATGATATTCAGTATTACAGTTATGTTCTTGCAAAACATTATATTGAAAATGATGACACAGTAAGAAAAGATTTATTTAATTATTTTAATAATTTGATAGGCATTGAAGGATTTATTTATAACAATTATTGTTTTGGTTCGGGGAGTGGCAGAAAATATTTTTCAGATGAAAATGGAAAGAAATGTGATGCCATCAGAATAGAACTCGAAAGAATGCATCTATCTAACGAGATAGATGATTCAACTTACTTTTTTGTGCTAGCAAGTTTAATTAATTCAATTGATAAATATGCGAACACAGCCTCAGTTTATGGTGCTTTTTTGAAGCAAATAAAAAAATCAGCTCAAAAAGAATTTATTTTGGAACCCTTGGATGTTATTGATGGAATTAAAGGTAAAGTATTTAATGAGAGCGCAAATGATGTAATTAGGCACATTTCAGGAGATGTTTTGTATTTAGATCCTCCTTATAATGTTCGTCAATATTGTAGCAATTATCATATGTTGGAAACAATTGCCAGGTATGATAATCCTGTATTATCAGGAACAACTGGAATGAGACCTTTTGGGATACAAAAAAGTGAATTTTGCTCCAAAGTATCTGTAGAAAAAGCTTTTGAAGATATAATTGCAAATGCTGATTTTAAATATATTTTTTTGAGTTATAACAATGAAGGACTAATGTCATTGGACACAATTAAAAATATAATGTCTAAATATGGTAATTATTTCTTCTTCACAAAAGAATATAGACGTTTTAAAGCGGACACAGCAGAAAATAGAAATACAGGTGCAGAGGGAACGGTGGAATATTTGCACTGTTTAAAAAAATAAATATGATGAATAATAAACAATGGAATATATTATTAGACGGCAGAAATTTATCTAGTATTGAAATTTTTTATGCAGTATTAAAAAATCGTGGAATAACTGACATAGAAGAATTTCTACACCCAACAGATAGATTTTTAATACCTTATGAACAACTTTCTAATATTAACAAAGCAAAAGATATTATTTTAGATACGATAAATAATAATGGAAAATTTCTTATTTATGGTGACGTTGATACTGATGGATGCACTGCGACAGCAATAATGTATCGTTACTTAAAACATTATACTGATAAAATAGATTTATTCATAAACACAGGAAAGGCACATGGTATTGATGATTCTTTATATCTGCCCACCTTCCTTAGTGGTATAAATACATTAATAGTGTTGGATTCGTTAAATAATGACGATCCTCAGATATATGATCAAATTTTAAGTTATGGTGTTAATTTAATTATTTTAGACCATCACGTGCCAACCGAATATATATTAAAAAATAATGAAAAATATTGTTTAGTAAGTTCTGCTGTAAATTATTCTAATCCTGCTCTTAGTGGTGCGGGAGTGGCTTGGAAGGTTATTAGTTATATAGATAAATGTACTAATAAAAATTTCTCAGATGAATTAATTGATTTAGCGGCAACAGGCATTATTGGAGACGTTTGTGATGTTGGTAAATCATCTATGGAAAATCGTTATATTTGCTACCAAGCATTTAAACAAATGCACAATCCCGGCATAAAAGAAATTATAGGTAAATATACTTTTAATTCTACTGCGATTGCTTTTAGTATTGCTCCTCTGGTAAATAGTGCTAATAGATTTAATAAAAATTATGATGCCGTAGAGTTATTTATTTCTGATGATACTGACAAGATAAAACGTATTGTTGAAGATTTTAAGCAGTGTAAAGAACATCAAAAAGAACTAACAGATGAATTATATAATAATGTATTAGCTAAACAGATAGAAAATCAAAAAGATAGAAAATGTATATACTGTATGATAAATTCAGATAAAAATTTATCTGGTTTATTAGCTACTAAGATATCAACAGAATTTTGTCGTCCTGCAATGGTACTATCATTATCAGATGATAAGAAATTTTATAGTGGTTCAATGAGAGCTGTTGGCATAGATGATTTTAGAAAAATTATAAATGACTCAGGTAATGCTATTTGTTCTGGACACGAAAAATCTGCGGGGGTGACAATTCCTGCAAATAAATTTTTTGAGGTGTATGATTACATTGAAAATGCTCTGCAGTCAGTTGAATTTATACAAAAAGTTGATGTTGATGTAAGATTGTCTGTTCCACAAATATCGTCATACCTCGTTAATAATTTCAAAGAAGTAAATAACATTTCAGGAAATGGTTTTCCTCCTATATTGGTTGCAGTAGAGAATATTGATAATTATGATGTGACACAATTATCTAGAGGAAAACATTTATGTGTAAAATCTGATGATGTTTCATTTATAAAATGGAATTTTACTGATTGGGACGATGTTAAACCGATAGGAGAATTTTCTGCTATTGGTACATTAGAGGAAAGTTATTTTGGTAAAAAAATAACACAACAATTAATAATAAATGATTTTAAATTTAATTAAAAAAGGAGTTTTTAATATGGAAAAAGCTGTTTGCCCTGTGTGCAAAAGGGAATTCACAATTAATGAAAATGATAGAAAAAGTTATGCTATTAACGATGAGAGAGTATGCTCAGTGGATTGTTTTTTAAAAGCAGTTCTCACCCCTCAAGATAAACCGATAGCAGCATATGTTCCGGCAAAAGATGTAAATGTTACTGAAACAGTAGAGAAAGCAAAAGAGCCGTTTGAGGTACCTGAAATCATCATTGTAGAGAATAAAGATTCTGAAGTAGAAAATGCTACCCCTGTTGATAATACTGAAAATATCAAAGATGCAGAAATTGTTGGGGCACAGGGACCTCAAGGGGATGCAGTCATAGTTGAAGAAACAAAGACAGTTAAGAAAACTACTACAAGTGGTACAACAAGAAAAACAACCAGCGGTTCAGCTAAAAAGACAACTAGTACAAAAAATAAAACCACAACCGCAATAAATAATTAAAAAATACTTGACAAAATAGTATATATGTGATATAATGAATACAAATACCACATATATACTATTTAATTAAGGAGAAGAAGAACTATGGATGAGACAAAAGAAGTATTCAGAGGCATTTCTGATGAAGAAATTGAGGAGAATAAACAAAGATTTTTAAGTATTATTGAAAGTTTTACTGAGCATAAGTTCGATAAAGACAAAGTTATAAATTATCTTTGTAACAGTGATTTTTTTGTTGCTCCTGCAAGTACAAAATATCATTGTAATTTTAAAGGCGGACTTTGTTTGCATAGTTTGACAGTTTATGACACGCTTGTAAAATATATTAAAATGGCATATCCAGATATAGTAGAAAAGACTGTGGATGAATTTGGTGAAGAGCAAGAGATTGTAAAATCTACTAGTCCCTATTCAATAGAAACTATACAACTTGTTGCACTCTTTCATGATATCAGTAAAACAAATTTCTATGAAAGATACAATAAGAATGTAAAAAAATATAGTGATGCGGGCAAAAAATATGATGAAATGGGTAAGTTTGATTGGGTAACAGTGGGTGCCTATCGAGTTATTGATGAGGGAACAAATAAAAATAAATTTGTATTTGGAACACACACTGAGACAGCCCTTTATATGACACAGAGTTTATTCCCGTCACTAAAGACATATGAAGCAATGGCAATACTGCACCATATGGGAAGCACTTTGGATAATGAAGGAAGAGATATTGCTCCTAAAGCTTTTAAGAGATGTCCTCTCGCACTATTGTTACACCAAGCAGACGAATATAGCTCATTCTGCCTTGAAGAGATGGTTATAGATGAATAAATTTATAAAAGAGCAGTTGAATAACTGCAGGGTAGCAAAAATACCCCAATTTGATGATTCCACAACACATCTTATAATAACACGCAAAAATGATACTAGTGATGTGTTAGAATTAAATAAATATTATCTAATTGAAATTTTAAAAGATAATTTTACTGAGGATTTAATAAAAGAAATTCAAAATCGTTCTGCATACACCATTATGTCAACTTATTTAAAATGTATGCCAAATCGATTTGAGGAGGGCTGGACACGATTTGATGGCACAGGATATGATGTCAGTACATGTACAGACTTAAAAGATGTCTACTTAGGGTTGTGGCTTCCCAGAAATTGTTATAAAATAGTGAAAGAATTAAAGTGAGGTAGATGACTAATGGCTGAATCGTTGGCGTCAAAATATAGACCTAAAACATTTGAAGATGTTTGTGCTCAAAAGCCTATTATACAAATATTAAAAACGCAGCTTAAAAATAGAGATTTTAAAAATGCACTGTTGTTTTGTGGATCTTCGGGGTGTGGCAAGGCACAACCTCTTTACAGTAAGGTGCTTACCCCACAGGGGTTTAAACTTATGGGGGATATAAATGTCGGAGATAGTGTCATTGATGGCGAAGGAAATATTACAACCGTTATTGGTACATTTCCACAACCTGAGAAGCATGGCATATATGAAATAACTTTGAATGATAAAACTTCATTTAGAGTTGCCGACAACCACCTTAACTCCATATTTTATTACAGAAATGGTAAAAAAGTGGAGGAAGTAATAACAACAACAGAATTAATAAATAAATTTAAAACGGGCATTCGATTAAAAATAAATGTGCCTACAATAAAGTTCCAGCCACAACCCGTAACATTGGATCCATATCTATTGGGAGTGTTGATAGGTGATGGTAACTTAAATGGAGGGACATGCGGAGTGTCCCTTAATGAAATGGATATAGTTGAAAAAATACGACATATCTGTGAGAGCTACGATGCGGAGCTTCATAAGGTAAAGGAAGATGGTGTTGATTTTAGAATTGTAAATAAATATAAATCCAAAACACTTATTGGATATAAGGGTAATGAGTTTGTGGGATATGATGAGCTCCATAAACAATTACAAGCAGACGGAATTAATATTAAATATGTAGATGCTAAGTATATAAGAAAACACTTGAGGACCAAAGATAATCCGGATGGAATTTTTGATTATCTTATTTCAACGCCCAATTGCGTAAAAAGAGAGATAGAAAATTTATCTTTAAATACACTATCGAAACATAAATTTATACCTAAACAATATTTATATAACTCCATTGAAGTAAGATTAAATTTGTTAAGAGGTTTGATGGACTCTGATGGTTATGTGCAAAGGACGGTGGGCAGAAATGGTAGCATAGGATGCAGTTATTGGTATAGTACTTCATCAAAACAGCTAAGTGACGATTTCAGCCTGCTGGTAAGAAGTTTGGGTTGTGTAGACGTGATTTCAACAAAGATACCCAAAATCAAGGGAAAAGAATATTCCACCACATATTTACATTATATAAAAGTGCCCAATGGGCTACAAATAGTATCATCTAAAAAACATTTGGATAAAATTGCTCCAAAACAGCAACTCCCCAATAAAAAAATTATTTCGATAAATTATATTGGGGATGAGGATTGTAAATGTATTTATGTAAACAGTGATTGTCATACTTACATCACTGATGGGGTGACTGTCACTCACAATACAACATGTGCCAGAATATTTGCGAATGAAATAAATCAAGGTTTTGGAGAACCAATAGAAATAGACGCTGCCTCGAATAATGGAGTTGAAAATATTCGAACAATAACAAAAGCAGCAAATGAGCGTGCGTTGGATGGAGAATATAAAATATACATTATTGATGAAACACATGCTTTGACATCACAGTCGTGGCAAGCATTTCTTAAGTGTCTTGAGGAACCCCCCAAATATACTATTTTTATATTCTGCACAACAGATCCTCAAAAAATTCCAGAAACAATATTAAATAGAGTTATGAGATTTAATTTTACTCGTATACCTATTGAACAAATAAAAAATAGATTAAAATATATTTGTGAACAGGAACATTTTTCTGCACAGGAAGATGCAATAGATTATATTGCAAGAATTAGTGATGGTGGAATGAGAACAGCAATTTCACTACTTGATAAAGTTGCATCTTATGATAATAATATCACAATAGATAGTACCTTAAATGCTTTAGGTAATTTTTCTTACGCTGTTTTTCTTAAATTGCTGCTGGCAATACTTAAAAAAGATGAGCAACAAGTATTAAAAATCATTTCTGAATATTATGATGCAGGAAATGATATGAAATTACTTGTAAATCAGTTTTTAATGTTTTGCCTGGATGTTGATAAATATTTAATTTTTAAATCTTGTGATATGACAAAAATACCTGCCACAATGGAATCCTCATTAAAACAAATATCTTCAATTGAAAATGCAACAAAAATAATAGCTTCTTATTTGGATGTGCTATTAAATTTGAAAAATCTCATTAAAAATGATGTTTCCCCCAAAGGCTCTATCGAGGTAACATTCTTACGAATGGCTAGGATGATAAAATGATTATAGAACAGGATAAAGTTTTATCTCAAATTAATGCTTTTACAATTGATTCCTTACCATCAGCAATAATGCTAATTGGTGAAAAGGGAGCAGGAAAACATACAATTGTAAATTATATCGCGGAAAAATTTAAATTAATTATTGAGGACATTACCCCTCAAAGTTCAAATAAAGATGATGGAACTCATTTAGAATTTGATGAAAAGATAAATAAAATGTATGAGGTTACAGAGCCACATCTATATGTAGTGGATGGTGATTTATTAGCATCACGTGGCAGAGGGGAAATGAATGCACTTTTAAAGGCACTAGAAGATCCCATAACCGGTTCATATATTGTATTTCTTTGTGAAACCACTGCAAATATATTGGACACAATTTGCAATAGATGCTATCAAATACAATTAGAAAGATATACTTCTGAAACATTAAAACAATTTTTAGGAGACGGCGGAGATTATCGTATCACAGAAATTGTTAATACTCCTGGACAGGTAATTGCAATGACAGGGTATAATATTGAGGATATGATACAGTATGCAATTAAAATAGTCAGCAGTATAAAAAATGCAAATTATGCAAATATACTTAATATAAGTAGAAAAAAAATCTCCTATGATGGAGATAAAGATAAATATATGCCTATACATTTTATTTTGGTTTTAATGTATGTACTGAAACAACAATATCTTACTATAGATGATAATAGATTAATGTCAGCATATTTATTAACCAATAAATTATATAATAATGCAAAGATAGCAAATATAGATATGAAAAATTTATTTGAGCATTATCTATTTGAATTAAAGAAAACTTTGGCATAAGGAGGGAGTTATTCTACATGACATTAAAAGAATTAAAAACACAAATAGAAAACGGTGTACCTCCTATTGGTTGTTTGGTATTTTTTTGTGAAGAATATGAGAATTCTTCAATGAATTTATTTATTCCCCATCAATATATAGATGCTATTGCAAAAATAAGGGGATTAGAAATTCATTATGTAGATGAAATCACCAATTTATTAAAACAAGATGATGATCTTTTTGGGGTAGAAGAAGATAATCCCTATTTAAATGTATTTATAACTGACACATTTGATTGTGATAATTTTGCAGTTACTGAAACAAATAATTTAATAATTGTTACTCATAAATTTTCTTCGGATGCTGTAAGAATTAATTGTGCTTATAATACCGTGACGGTACCTAAGTTAACAAATTGGCAAATAAAAGATTATCTATATTCAATGCTTCCTGGAGTATCAAAGGAAAAGTTGGATTGGCTGCAAATAAATTGTAAGAATAATATATATAAAATACAACAAGAAATTGAAAAATTACTTTATTTCAAAGAATCACAGAGAGATTTAGTGTTTGATAAATTTCTTGAATATGGAATGTATACTGATTTAACAGCCGTTACCACTTTTAATTTGACTAATGCTCTTTCAAAAAGAGATGCTAACGCAGTTAAAATAGTATACAAAGATGTGCTGTCAAATAAAGAAACAACTAGTATGGGTATTTTAATGATTTTGTTAAATACTTTTAGAAATCTATTATTAGTGCAGTTATCACCAAATCCTACATCGGATTCCACGGGCATTCCTGAAAAACAATTGTATGCAATTAAAAAAATTCCAAGAGTTTATACTCAGCAGGAATTAATAAATATATTTGAGTTTTTATCTGACTTGGATAGAAAAATTAAATCCGGAGACATGTGGATGGATGTTTTAGTGGATTATTTAATAGTTAAACTATTAAGTTAAAAATATTTGAGGAGGGGTTAAATTTATGCCGATATTAACTAAAGAGCAGATTTTTAACATGACACCGGAGTCCTTACCTGAAAACTCCCTCTACCATAAAGTGGAAAAATTTCTTGAAAATCGAGGTACAACTATACAAATGCTGGTGGAACAGTATAAGTACCCAAAAGATTCCCGTTATTTATTAAATTTTGATTGGAAACGATTGTTTGAAGAATGTCCCGCTGAGTTTAATGCTTTATGTGTGCCTAAGAGAAGACAGGACATCAGAAATGAAGTTGAATTTAATTTTGACATCCTTTGTGGAGGGCTTCTGGAAGAGAGAGTAATAAGAAAGTTCAATCAAAGTGCAGACTATGAGAAAAAGGACTTACGCCTTATTCCCACAGGCAAAGATAAGGAACGACATATTCTTATAGATACAAATAATGATGAGTATAAAAATATAGATGCGGTTGTCAGAGATGAAAATACCAAAAAAGGCAGGCTTTGTTTAGAAATCCAGCATTCATTTAACAGTACTAAATATACCGCAGTCAAAATACCATTGAGATGGGAAAAATATGATATGCTACGCTCTGTTAAAGGGGCACTGCTGTTTATACGTGTGGACACCGAAACAAAGAATTCACATTTTGTACTTATAGATATACTGAAACACCATCGAATTGAAGAATCAGAAAATGTATTTCATAAAAAGGGTAATGAATTATACTTAAATGAAGATGAAAAATTTATGTTATTTAATTCAAATAATGTATATATGAAGCTTAAAGATTTAATAGAGAGTAGAAAAAATGATACTAGATTATAAAATTTTAGATGGCAACTGTTTAACAAAGTTAAAAGAACTTCCTGATAATTCTATTCAGATGTGTGTTACAAGTCCTCCTTATTTTAATTTGAGGGATTATGGCACTGGACATTGGGAAGGCGGAGACCCTAATTGCGAACATAAAGGCAAGTTAATTGCATCTAATCATAATTTTAATTATGCAGACGGCAGGGGAAGTAACGGAGAAATCAGATCTAATATCTGTGAAAAATGTGGTGCAATTAAGGTTGATGAACAAATAGGATTGGAAGAAACTCCTGAACAATTTGTGGATAAACTTGTACAGGTATTTCATGAAGTTAAAAGAGTGCTAAAAGAAGATGGTACTTTATGGATAAATATCGGAGATTCTTATTGTAATTCAAATGGGTTTGAACGAAGCGATTCTGAATGGAAACGCAAAGGCCGAGCAGATGCGAAAGCTAATGATAGAAACCTAACATCATTGCATAATACAGGATTAAAAACTAAAGATCTGATCGGGATTCCTTGGATGCTGGCATTTGCCCTGAGAGCAGACGGTTGGTATTTAAGACAAGATATAATTTGGCATAAGACAAATCCAATGCCTGCCTCTGTAGAAGATAGGTGTACAAGTTCTCATGAATATATATTTTTACTATCAAAATCTCCTAAATATTATTTTAATTATGAAGCTATAATGGAGGATTCTACAAAAGATGTTACTTCAGAATTTTATTTTGGTGGTAATAAATATGTAGAAAATGACACTGGTATTTGTGATGCCTCCCACAGAACATATTCAGGTAATCCTTACATACCCAATGGCAGAAGAAGAAAACGTGATGTGTGGCAAGTACCTGTATCCAGTAGTAGGGATAGTCACTTTGCAACATACCCTAAGAAGCTAATAGAGCCCTGTATATTGGCAGGAAGTAGGGAAGGAGATACTATATTAGACCCATTCAATGGAAGTGGTACAACAGGCATTGTAGCAATGCAGTGGGGTAGAAAATACATTGGGTGTGAATTAAATCCAGAGTACATTGCTATCACTGAGGCAAGATTTGAAAAAGAGTTACAAGGGGCAGTGTACATAAAAAATAATGGAACCACCGTGGTAGCAAAAAGAGAGGGATTGTGGGATGACTGAACAGTATAATTTAATATTAGGTAATAATATAGATGAATTAAAAAAATTACCTGATAATAGTATTAATTTAACAGTTACATCTCCTCCCTATGATAATTTGCGAACATATCATGATTCATTAACTTGGAATTTTGATATTTTTAAACAAATAGCTGATCAACTTTATAGAGTGACTGTAAATGGTGGTGTGGTTGTTTGGATAGTGGGAGATGCAACAATAGACGGCTCTGAAACTGGTACCTCATTTGAGCAAGCATTATATTTTAAGAATATAGGGTTTAATATTCATGACACAATGATATATTCTAAAAATTCCTCAGCATATCCTGCCTCAAGAGATGGAAATAGATATACACAGATTTTTGAATATATGTTCATTTTTAGCAAAGGGAAACCTGAACATTACCATCTAATTTGTGATAAACCCAATAGCTATGCTGGTCAGACAAACTGGGGAAAGAAAACTCATTATGATGTTACAGGAAATTTAAAAGGAACAGATAAAATTAAACCTATTCCAGAAGTCTCGCCACGATATAATATTTGGAGTTATTCCACTGGATTTAACGATAAAACAGATCATCCTGCAGTATTTCCAGAAAAACTTGCTCAAGATTGTATTATATCTTGGAGTAACGAGGGGGATGTTGTGCTTGATCCTTTTATGGGATCTGGAACAACTGGTAAGATGGCTCTCCGTTCTAATAGAAAATTTATTGGTATGGAAATTGTTCCCAAGTATTTCAAAGAAGCAGAGGCAAGAATAATTAATTACCAAAATAATGGTGACTATCGAGAAGAAACTATAAATAAAGAAAAAGAATTGGGAAGGGTGGAATTATTTTAAATGCGTATTTTAATTTATACCGATGTTCATTTTTCCCAATACTCAAGCATCATCAGAAGTCGAGGTAAAAAATATTCCACACGTTTGGAAAATTTAATAAATAGCATAAACTGGGCAGAACAATTGGCAGTGTTAGAAAAATGTAATGCAATCTTTTGTTTGGGGGATTTTTTTGACAGAGCAGATTTGAATGCTGAGGAAGCAACTTCATTAACTGAAATAAAATGGTGTGGATTGTCTCATGTATTTTTATGTGGTAATCACGAACTTGGTAGAGTAGAAAATGAATTTAGTACAGCTAGTATTTTTCAACTTTGTCCTAATACCAGAGTCATAAATTTTCCACAGAATTATATAATTGAGGGAGAAACTACTGAGCTTTGCTTTCTTCCCTATGTGTTAAATCCTGATAAATCTATCAAAGACTATTTTCCAAATAAATTAAACTCTACCAAAAGAATTGTCTTGTCCCACAATGATATTAAGGGAATAAATTACGGTGCCTACGTTTCTCAATCAGGATTCGAAGTTTCTGACATTGAAGACTATGCTGATTTATTTATAAATGGTCATTTACATAATGGCAGTGCGGTCACAGATAAAATAATTAATTTAGGAAATTTATCAGGACAAAATTTTTCAGAGGATGCATTTAAGTATGAACATTGTGTTATGATCGTTGATACTGAGACGTTACATATCGATTATTATGCAAATCCTTTTGCTTTTAATTTTTATAAAATAGATATCAATTCAATGGATGAGTGTGATAAAAAATTAGATAAACTAAGATCTAATGCTGTTGTAACAATTAAATGTCCAGAAGATATTTTAATAAAAGTAAAAGAAAGATTATTAAATTACTCTAATAAAATTGTAGAAAGTAGAGTAATTGCTGATGCCACAAAAAAAGATTCTTCAATTTTAATTGAAAGTAAAATAGAAGAATTAACAAAGTTAGATCATATAAAATCTTTTAATGAATATATTGTGAACACACTGGGAGCCAGTGAAATTATTCAAGAAGAATTATCGGAGATATGTAGATGAATGTAGTATTTAATAAAATTATGTTACATAATTTTCTATCTTTTGGTGATGCAGAGATAGAATTAAATAATAAAGGTTATGTATTTGTTCAAGGAATAAACGAAAATCCAAACGATAATTCTTTATCTAATGGGGCGGGTAAAAGCAGCATTTGGGATGCAATTGCTTATGCTTTAACAGGTGTTACCATAAGGGGCACAAAAGATGTAGTTAATATTCATACTGATGATGGTGCTTTTGTTGCATTAGATATGGATGTTGATGGTAAAAATTTTAAAATACTACGTTCAAAAAATCATTCAAAATATAAAACAAATTTATTAATTTATATAGATGGTAAAAATGTTAGCGGTAAAGGAATTAGGGATTCTGATGCACTATTGCAACAATATTTACCAGATTTGACAGCATCATTGCTGGGTTCAGTCATTATTTTAGGGCAGGGATTACCTCAGAGATTTACTAATAATACTCCGTCAGGCAGAAAAGAAGTTTTGGAAAAATTATCTAAATCTGATTTTATGATTGAGGATTTGAAAAACAGAATTGCAAAGAGAAAACAGCAATTGTCTCAAAAAATTCGTGAGGAAGAGGATAAAATTCTTTCTTTGCAGAGTGAAAAAACAATCTATGAAAGACAATTAAAATCAAATCAAGATTTATTGAGTGCTATGTCACCTCCCGAGGCATATGATGATGCAATAAATGAACTTCAAATTAAGTTAGGAAATACAGAAAAATCTGTGCAAGAATTGGAAGCCGAAATTTCTAGCATTTCTTCTAAACAATCTGATCTATTGGCTAATTATAATTCTCTTGTGTCTGAACAAAATAAAGAATTGCAACAAGTAGATGCAAAATATTCTGCTGAACTAAAAACATTAAGTGATGATAAGTCAGATAATATTTCAAAGGGATATGCATTAAAACAGGAAATTACTAAAATAGAGGCAATCAAAGATGTGTGCCCCACTTGTGGACAAAAACTTCCAAATGTATCAAAACCCGACACATCAAAAATGAGGGCAGAGATGCTGTCTTATGCAAATATTGTCAAAGAGTTAAATAGCAAAATTGAAAATGTTGAGGAAAAAATAAAAGCTGAAAAAACTACTGTAGCTTTAAACTTTAAGGTAAAACAAAATGCATTGTCATCTGAATTACAAAATATCAAGGCAACAGCAGATAAATTAAATACATCAATGAGAGAATTACTCAGAGAAAAAACAACAACCACAACAAGGCTGGTGGAACTCAACGGGTATAAAGAACAATATAATAATAAAAAAGCTATTTATGAAGCAAACATTAAAGATGCCTCACAAAAGATTGAGGAAATTCAAGGAAAATTGTTGTATAATAATACAAAGGAAGTTTTAACAGAGCACAGTAAAATAATTGATAAATTCGATACGATTATAAAACGAGATTTTAGAGGTTATTTACTAAGTAATGTTATTTCTTTTATTGATGCTAAGGCAAAAGAATATTCACAATACATATTTGAAACAGATAAAATATCATTTGTTTTAGATGGAAATAATATTAATATTTCTTATGACGGCAAAGAATATGATAATTTAAGTGGTGGAGAAAAGCAAAAAGTTGATATAATTATTCAACTATCCATTCGTGACATGCTGTGTAAATATTTAAATTTTTCATCTAATATTTTGGTACTGGACGAAATTGTGGATTTCTTGGATGCCACAGGATGCGATAAGATAATGAATTTAATTAATACCAAATTAAATGATATTAATTCAATTTATTTTATTTCACATCATGCTGATTTAGGTTTTTCTTATGATTCGGTGCTCACTGTGGTAAAAGATAAAAATGGTATAAGCTCAATAAAAAATTATTAACTTCCTAAATTCATATATTAGGGAAGATTATTAACAATGATTTATAAGAAGCCGAACATTCGATATACAGATATGGCAATATGGGTTGATGAGCACGCATATAAAGATGGTTGTGATGAAAACCTGATGTTTGAATACATCTTTCATTTAATAAATATGCTGGCTCATCAAGCCAGTTATTTTAAAAGCTCTCAGTACTATGATGATTTTGCATTAATTAGTGCTTCTAAAGTTTTTATGCGCTATAAAAACCCAAAACAATTTAAATATGATGAAAATGGGGAGCCTCTTCTGAAACCTGTCAAAAGTGTTTTAAATTATATAAAAAGCACATTATATGCAATGAAGGTTGCATTTGAACAGGAAAACTACTGTCAAACAAAAACGTATAATAAACGTACAGGCCAAGTTGGTGATGATATCAGCACTGCTGATTTTCAATTTTATCTCACAGAAACAGTAGATAAATTAAATACGTTAGATTTTAATTTATACCTCCATGATGTTGCAAAAACAACACGAGAATTTATTAGCAAAATCCCACAGAAAAAGAGAAGTGCTGAGTGGAGAAATATTTATCTGTCCGTTTTACTATCATTTCTTAATTCTATTACGTTAAGTAGTAAGAATAGAGAATTGATCAAAGAAATGGGTAACATAATTATTGAGAAACCTCAGATATTAAATAAAATGTATAAAGAAGAACGAGCAGACAGTGTAATTCTATTTCATTTGGACGAATCTTATAGAGATTATGTTACTGTCTTAGTAAATCGTGTGAAACATTTAATCGCCAGTGATTTATCATCTGAGGCACTAACATATGTTCCATCTGACATGTCTGCAAAAAGTTTATTATTATCTTCAATTGAGAATGAAAGGATAACGAATAACAATGAGGATTAAAACAGAATTAGCAAAATTAAAATCTATTGATCTTTATGCATTTATGCTTTTTGCATTGTATAAAATACAAGGGATACCTGAATATTCCACCATCAGTGAGTTAGCATATGTTCTTGATAAAGAAAATCTTTTAAAACTTTGTGAATATTTTGGTGGGCTTACGATAAAAATTCCGACAACAGATGAGTTAGAATCAATTGTATATGCATTGATTTTATATCAATATGTAGACATTGATAAAATGCCTTTTGAGCAAGCAATTAAAATAATTGGGCATACCTCAGATGAAAAAAGAACTGTTAAGGCTAATTATTTAAAAATAAAAGAGATTTTAAATAATTATGAATTATCTGAAAGACAAAAGGATTATAAATAATGTTTAAAGATATTCTAGATACTATCTTAACTGATATACAAGCACATAAACGAGACAGAGCAACATTGATGCGGATGTATATAGAAGATAGATTAAATAAATCATTAATAACATACTATAAAGAAATAAGTGAAAGTGTGGAATTTCTAAATAGTAAGGACCCCATCAAAATGAATCGAAGATTGTACAGAGGTGATACAGATGACGTATGATTTATTACAGGACATGGCAGATATCACAACCATTCCCAAAATGAGATTAGATCAATTGGCAGATAACTCTATTAATTTTATATCTCATTATATTCGTGAATCGGCAGATTGTGGTGAATCTGACTTGTCAATAGACATAGGATATGGAATATTGCATGTTCGCATTGAAGAGGAAAATATAAAATTTAAATTTATTCCCTCGTCAAGATTGGAAAACGGCATAAAATATGCTATCACCTCAGGGGAAAGTCCCCTAGTAAATAAGGTGGAAGCATTGTTAAAAGATAGAATTTGTAATACATATAAGGATTTGTTATGATAGAAACTAACAACCTACCAACAGAAGTAAATACTAATTCAATTAATGCTGCAGAATTAAATAAAGATATTTCTGATTTGGCACAGCAACTTATAGATGAGAAAGATGTTGATGCCTCAAAAAATATCGTACAATTATTTAATTTTAATTTGTCAAAAAGAAATGCTTTACGAATTTTAAAATTAAATGGGCTATATGATAATATTACAGATCAAATGATTGAACGGTTTCAAAAAAGATCGGGAGAATTTAGTAATTCAGATCTGTTAAGCTACCTACAAACAGTTGAAAATTCTATTGAAAAATCACAAAAAGGTTTATCTCAGGTAGATGAACAGCCAGCAATTGTACAAACGAATAATACACAGGTGAATTTTAATGTACTAGATGGTTTTAATGATGATTCTAGAGATAGAATTGCAAATGCTATAAAATCAATATTAAGTTCTGCAGCGACAGCAGAGACTGTTGAAACAACCTATAATGAAATTCCCACTGAAAACGGAGAACATACTGAAGATGAATAATTTACAAATGATGACAAATGAAACAATTTATGATTTCATATGTAGACTTTGCTCAAATAAAGCTGATTATAATATTACATGGCAACAAATACGTAATATAGTATACGAACAGACTGGACTACTGCATGATGAGTCATGGTATCGTAGGGGTTACTATTGCAGCTTGGGAAATTTTGAGGAAACGCTTGACAATTCAAATGAGATGTGCTATAATAGTAATATCACTGAAGGCATGTCACAAAAAGATATGCTGGAATTGAAAAGATTGGCTGTCAGAGAACGGGAAGAAATCAATCGTTATAATTCAGATATCCGACTTGCAGCAAGAGAAGAACATTTGCAAAATTTGATTTTAGAATATTCCAAAATTATAAAGACCAATTTACTGTCAAAAATTGGACGATTGGAAAAAACTGTGCCGTCAATGATAGTTAGAGAAGGCACCCTTCTCCTCAGTGACTGGCACTACGGTATGGAATATTATAATGAATATAATGCTTATAATCCTGAAATAGCAAGGGAAAGAATTTCGTACATAAGAGATTGCACCATTGCTTATTGTCAAGCAAACCAAATAGAAAAAATTAATGTTTTAAATTTGGGAGATTTAATAAGTGGCACCATTCATACAGCTATAAAACTGCAAAATAGAATTGGTTTGGCACAGCAAATTGCTGAGGTAGCTCGCATTTTAATAGAAATGCTTTCCTCATTTGTGCAGAATGGCTTATCAGTATCCTACTATTCTGTATTGGACAATCATTCTAGAATGGATCCAAATAAAAAGGATGCATTGAACGTGGATTCTTATGTTTATCTTATAGATGAAATGGTAGACATTGCATTGCACGATGTTATAGACATGCATGTATCTGCCGATAATTTTAATCCCACTGTTATAAAATTTACATGTTTGGGGCATCGTATTGCTGGTGTGCACGGGGATAAGGACAATCCTAAAACAGTTGTGTCAGCACTAGCAATGTCTCAAGGAGAAATATTTGATTTTATAGTGTCTGCTCATTTACACCATTTTGCTGCAGATGAGCAGGGTGGGTGTAAAGTTCTGTGCAATCCCTCATTAATTGGTTGTGACGAATATTCTGATAACCATCGTTGGAAGAGCGTTCCGGGACAATTATTTATTGTTAGTACATTAACAGATCCTGTAGATACTATAAAATGTTTTTCAATACCTTATAATAATTGATCATATTCACATTTGCTTAGGAATATAAAATAAAATGTTTAGGTAAGTCTTTGTGGTAAGCCCTGTTAAGGTAAGCCCATAAAAGTAAGCCCTAAATAGAAGGAGTAAATTATGATTATAAAAATTAAAAGTGATGTTACTGGAAAGGAATATTCTGGTAATAATATGGAAGAGCTTGTTGCTCAATGTGAGGCTGATGACAAAGCTTATAATAAAACTTTAGAAATAAAGAAAAAGGATAACGAAATGTCATCTATGAAAAAAGAACTATCTAAGGCTGTGGAGAAAGCTGAAGATTCATTGGCAAATGCTTATGCACAGTACAATAAGCTAAAGGAAGAAGTTAAAGCAGATTTAGAGAAGTCTAATAAGGAAGTAGCAGCTTATCTGAAAGAGGCTGCAGATGCTTATAATAAGAGTCGTGAAAATGCAGCAGCTATGATACAAAAAGCTACTGAGGAAGCTACTGCTAAACTTAAACCTGCAAAAGAAGCAATTAAGCAGGCAGAAGCCACAAAATGTGATGCTATATCCACATTTACGCGTAAGTGTGGTCCTTACAAAGTCACATATACTGGTGAGCGTGCTGAAAAAGAATTTGAAAAAGTAAAAAAATCTTTTGATGATATCTTTGATATTGATCATTGGTTTGATTCATTATTTTTCTTTTGATGTGTAAAATGAATAACAAGGTATTTGTTATTCTTCCAATAATTTAAATTAATTAAAGCAAATGTGAATTTGATATAGATTAAGGGAAATGAGTATCTTGGACTCATAAATGTCATGAGTGTGTGGAGGTTCTTATGACATACGCATTTGAAGGTTTACAATTTAGGTTCGATTCCTAAAAAATGCATTATTATACATGATGAATAACTAAAGGAATAAAAATAATAATGCACGGAGAGAATTAATATTATTTCTTTCTGTGCTTTTCTTTTTGAGGTGTAAGTATGAAATATTTTTGTGTGTCAGATGTACATGGATTTTTTAATTTTTTAAAACAAGCTTTAGATGAGAAGGGTTTTGATGCCTCTAATCCTGAACATTGTTTGATTAGTTTGGGAGATATTTTTGACAGGGGCTCTGAACCCATTCAATGTCTTAGATTTGTTAATTCATTACCAAATAAGATATTAATTCGTGGTAATCATGAGACACTTATGGAAGAAGCATTGAAAAGAAAAGAATTTTTATATCATGATTGGCATAATGGAACTGTTGCCACAGCGTCTGATCTTGCATACTTTGGTTTTGACTCAGAATTAAGTTCTGTTGATAAAATATTTAAATGTGCCGCAAATAATATTGATTACAATAAATATATGAATTCATTGGTTAATTATTTTGAAACTGATAATTATATTTTTGTTCATGGCTGGATACCTTGTAAGTATGATAGAAACATGAAAACATACTCTCTCATATCTGATTGGAGAAATGGAGACTGGAACGCAGCTACGTGGATAAATGGAATGGAAGCTTGGAGTAATGGTATAAAAATTGACAACAAAACAATTGTTTGTGGGCATTGGCATACATCTTGGGGACATCATTTTTTGCATAATGACGGGATGGAATGGGAAAATCCAAGAAGTACAAATCCCGAACACAGACGAGCTCGATTTGATCCGTTTGTTGATAACGGAATTATTGCGATAGATGCTTGCACCGCCCATTCACATAAAGTAAATTGTATTGTAATTGAGGATTAACAATGGAGAGAATTTATTGTTATTATTTGGATTCTATACTCAGATTATCTGAATTTTTAGTTTCTTTTGAGAGTTTGAAAGCTACCAGCCCTAAATATCCCATTGCTTGTTTGGTTGGGGATGAGATAATCAATAATAATAAATTATCTAATTTTTTACAAGAATTAGATATAATTCTTTTGAGAAATAATAAACCATTATCAGAAATTGTATATGATGATAATGATATTAAATCTAAATGGATATGTTCAGGTAAATTAGAATTATTTAGATTTGCGCAATTTGATAAAATAGTTTATTTAGATTCAGATACATTTATAGTTCAAAATGTCGATGAACTGTTTGAACTGCCTTCTATTTCAATGACCACTCACAGTGATGTGGAGTTGAGAGTGAACGGGGGAGTTATGGTAATCTCACCCTCAGAAAATGTTGCCAATAAATTTTTGATGGAGAGAGAGACAGGAATTTTTTCAAAAACATTTAAGTATAATTTTGACCAAGATTTTTTGTCAGCAAATTTCACTATCAATATTATGCCATCCATTTATAACACAATAATCCCGTCCACATCTGAATTAGTTAATTTCCAAAAATCCGAAGTGAAAATTTGGCATTTTGGTACAGTAAAATATCGTTATGAAGATGCTACTTGGGATGAAATAGTCGCAGATGAAAGAAACAGAAAGGTATTATCTCAGATAGAAAATTATTTGATTTATTTTTATAATGTAATTAAAAAATATCAAGAGAGATACCCCTACATTCCTATTGCGGAACCCGTTGCAAAATTTTAATTAATGAGGATAATTAAATGAATTATGCCTATGTTTATTATTTCAGTGATTCTTCTAAATTATCTGAATTTTTAGTTTCATATGAAAGCTTGAAAGCAACACATCCAAAATACCCTGTGTATTGCATGCTTGGTGAGGCATGTATCAATCAAAAATTTGTTAATTTTCTAAATTCTATCGGTGTGGGGTTCTTGGTATGTGACACTCCGTGTAGCATTGCCACCAGAAACTCTTCAGGCTACCGCACCTCAACATTTGATGTTATGGGAAAAATGGATGTGTTTTTGCACACACAATTCGACAAAATAGTTTGTATAGATACAGACACTTATATAAGTAAAAATATTGATGAACTATTTAACGCCCCGGATGGAAGCATGGCAACCCATCATGATGAATTAGATGTCAACAGAGGAGGGTGTAATTCAGGTGTGCTAGTAATAAAACCCTCCATAGATACTTGGAATAAATTGTATGCATCGATACAAGACGGATTTACATCTAATAAATTTGAATTTAAAAATGATCAGGATTTTTTAAATTATATTTATGATTATGATAATAACCCCCGGTTAAAATTAAATTATATATATAATTTGGTATTTAGATTAGCAAATGAATATATTAAAAATCCACTGTTTGATGCAACATCCGTAAAAATATGGCACATGTGCACTCCAATAGTTCAGAAATTGGAAGACGTATCGACCCCAAGATGTTTTGTAAACAGAAATGGATTACAGGACTATTCTCTCACAGATGAAATATTCAATAAATACACAACATTTTATGATGAGATAATAAATAAATATAAAAAATTATATCCCTATCTACCTCTTGCCAATACTGTTACATATGCCGAACAAAATAATATTAATGCACTATCATTGCTAATAAATTGCGACACCACCCCAGAAGATAATTTATTTGCGATACTAAGTAATATTACCTCTCAAAGATATATAATGTCTAAAGATATACAGGTAATGCTATGGGGAGATAACGTACCATATAATTTATTACAAAACAAATTATTTTCGTCTTTAAATATCTCTGTCTTAATTGGAAATAATACTAAAGAAACAGTATTAAAGAAATGCAAAACCAATTATGCTCTCTACTTAGATAATTTTTTATTTACTTCACCGGAAATGCTTTGGGAAATATTCAGAGAAATGGATAAATACCCGAATTCCTCATTACAATTTGACATAGTAAATGACAATTATATAAAAATTGATACTGTAGATGTGTTGTCACTAAACAGTAATTTTGATATAAAAAGTATAGATTTACAATTAGGTGTTCGTATATGAAAAAAATAAGCATTATAATTCCGTATCATGGGGAGCCCAAAGAATCTGTATTGCCGTTAATGTTGTCTTTAAACGCTCAAAAAAATATTGATTTTAATGATATTGAAATTTTAATAAATAATGATAGTGAAAATGATTATATTTCAGATGTGATTGAATGTTGTGATAATATAAAAAATATATGTACTTTAACAAATTATAATGGGGGTGGCCCAGGGCCATCCAGACAATATTGTTTAGATAGTGCTCAAGGAGAGTATGTTTTATTTTTTGATGCCGATGATACTTTTTTAACAAATAGTGACGTTTCTAAAATTTTAAATATTATATCTTCAGGTTTTGATGTATATAATTTTGTTATGGCGTGGGAAACATTTGAAAATGAAAAATTAAAATACCAGATGTGGGGACGTAATTTAATGAGCCTTTGTGGTAAAGCCTACCGTCTTCAGTTTCTTCTCGAAAATAATATTAAATTATTGCCAGAATTAAAACATTATGGTGAGGATCAATATTTTAATTTAATATTAAACAGTTGTTTTCCAAAAGAGTACACAACGAGTGTAGTTACATATGTCTACACGGTGAATACAACACAGTATTGCAAACCAGGGCTATCAAAGATATCAAATAATAAAAATAATTCACCCCATGATATTGTCAGACCTTTGCAAAGAGCTTACGAATTTATTTCTAAAAAAATAGATATTGAGTTATGTCGAAAGGATATTAGTCTATTTATATATTTATTATATGATGACTATTTCAATAAAAATTTTACTGAAGAGACAAAGAAAATAATGAGACAGGATATGAAAAAATTTATTCAGGATTTCGATCCTACATTAAAATGTATAAATTTAATTACATTTAAAAATAATAATCCTATTCCATTTAAAGAATTTGTTGAAACTTTAATCAATAATTATTGACAAATTATTTTTTGTATGATATAATAGAGGTAACATGAAAAAAGTAATAATTACAGGGGCTGCGGGTTTTGTTGGTAGCCATGTTGTAACAGAATTTTTAAAACATGATATCACAGTAATAGCTGTTGATATTGTCAACCAACCAAAAAATTTGCCGCTTGAAAATAAAAAATTAAATTATTTTAATTTAAATGTGTCAAATATTCAATCTCTTCCCAGTTTATGTTCTTGTTTAAATGTGGATTGTTTTATACATCTTGCCTGGGATGGGTCTTCAGGAAAAAAGAGATCAGATATTTTTATTCAATTAGATAATATAAACACAATGATTAAATGTGTTACTTTTGCAAAAAAAATAAATTGTCCAAAATTTATTTGTGCTGGTTCAATTATGGAATATGAATCATTACAAATTTTAAATAAAAATACAGACACGTCTGTTTCCAATAAAAATTCACTTTATGGATTTGCAAAATATGTTACTCACGGATTAAGTAAGTATGTAGATGGGATAGATATCTGTTGGGCAATGATAACGAATACATATGGGCCTGGTGAATTTTCACCAAGACTTATTAATACTACTATAAGAAAAATATTAGCAGATGAGCCTTTGTCATTTTCCACATGTACACAAATATATGATTTTATTTTTATTGATGACACTGCTAAAGCATTTTATAATATTACCAAAAAAGGCAGAGCAAATAAACATTATATTCTTGGGACAAATCCTCAACCTTTAAAGGAATATATAAAATCTTTAATAAATGTTGTTAATCCTTCAGCATTGAATTATGCTGTTTTTGCTGGAGAAAGTGATAGTAATCTTTCACATAATGCGTTTATATCTGATACTTTTTCTGACGGCATTTTAAATAAAGAAGAGTTGACACCCTTTGAAAAAGGTATTGAACTCACCACACAGTGGATAAAGGAGCAAAATTTTGAACAATTTCATTTATGGAACACATCCGAATCATGCAGAAGATGTTAAAATTTGTACATATGCAATATGTAAAAATGAATTAGTACATGTGCACCCTTGGCTTGATAGTATTTGGGCTATGGGTAAAGGTTCAGATTATATTGTTGTTCTAGACACAGGTTCAACGGATGGAACATACGAAGAATTAATTAAATATGGTAAAGAATTAGAGATTCCGGAAACACAGTTAATAATTAAGCAGCAAAAATATGAAATGTTTAGATTTGATACTGCTCGTAATGATAGTTTAAAATTAATTCCAAATAGTGCAGATATAGATGTGTGTTTCTGTGTTGATTTAGATGAGTATGTTGAGGATGCCACTTTTTGGGAAGATATACGTAAAATGGTTTTCGATCATCCCAACTTCAGTAGAATTTACTACAAATACGCTCAGCACCTTAATGAAGATGGTTCACCATCAACAGTCATTTGGTATGATAAATTACACGGAGTGAAAAATTGGCGTTGGGAAAAGCCTGTGCATGAATTGTTGGTAACTTCAGATCCCATTTACCAAAAAAATTATTATTTACCTGAAGATAAAATATATTTATATCATCATCAGCTGCCTAAAACTAATCGAAATAATTATATTGAGTTATTAAAACTTCGTATACAAGAATCACCTGATGACATTTATGCCCAATCTTATTTGGCATCACACCTTTGTGAACTAGGAAGATATTCAGAATCAATTATATATTATGAATCAGCAATTCTTACAATAAAAAAATTACAACTATCAGATGATTATTTTGTAGTTCCAACATCTTATTGTGGGTTAGGGAATTGTTACTATAGGTTGGGATTAATTGATGATGCCACCCATTGCTACCAAAGAGCAATTGATATACTGCCGTCTTATGGTGAGCCATATATAAATATGGCGCAGATGTTAATATATCAGGGCAATATAGAAAAATCATCTGAAATATTAAATCTGTTTAAATCTTATGCTGTAAAATCTGTTAATTGGTATGAACGTTCCTATGTTTGGAAGGAATGGAAATATATGCAAATTTTAGGAGATATTTTATGCTGGAAACAAGATATAAGGGCATCAATGGAAATGTTTAATAAGGCACTTCAATATATTGCAAGAGATAAAGAGCAAGCAGATGCTACTGAGCAGGGATTTTTTAGCGATTATGAGTTTGTAGTAAAGAGGTTTTCAAATGAATTTAATTAAAAGAATTTTCGGACATTTCAAAACAATAACTACTCACAGATGGTATGTTTTTTGTTATTGTTGCAAATACGGAATGCCTCTCAGAGGATTGCTGCATGATATTTCTAAATATTCTTTCACAGAATTTTGGGAAAGTGTGAAATATTACTCAGGTACCCGCAGCCCCATAGATGCTTGTAAAGAAGCTAATGGATATTCCAGGGCTTGGCTACATCACAAATCCCATAATCCCCATCATTATGAATATTGGACAGACAACTATGATAGGGGAACAACATCAATTTGTATGCCATTTAAATATACGTTAGAAATGTTTTGTGATTATTTAGGGGCGGGAAAAGCATACAATAAAGGTAAATATTCTTTTGTAGATTCCTATGATTGGTGGTCCACTCATAGGGACAGCAGAAAAGCAATGCATCCTGTGCAAAAAGAATTTTTAAATCAAACATTTCTCTATTTATTAAAATATAATAAATTACCGACTAGAAAGTATTTAAAAAATATATATAATACCGTAAAACAAGAGTATGATAACGTCAATGAATGATAATATTAAATTAAGTATAATTATTACTCATCATAATGAAAATGATTCTTTATTGGTTCCGCTACTAAGCTCAATTGATAATCAGAGGGGGATTAATTTTAATGATATCGAAGTTATTATTTCAAATAATTGTGATATCCCCAAATTTCCGCAAATTTTAAATAGTTTTCCAAACATACAAAATAGAATAATCTGTATTACAACTGACATAAAAAATAAACTTGGTTACTCAAGAGAATTTGCTGTAAAACAATGTCAAGGTGAGTGGGTAATTTTTTGTGATAGTGATGATGCATTGTATTGTGACTATACATTAATGGAAATTTTGTCTCAAGTAGATAATTCCGTAGATATGTATCATTGTAAGGAATTACACGAGGTGTGTGATGAAACTGGCAAAATCAACACCATAGTGGAGGGCAAAAATTATGTATTCCTTCACGGTAAAGTTTTTAAAACAGAATGTTTAAAAAATATCCCATTTAATCAATCTGTGCTGAGTGACCACGAAGATATTTATACTTGTCTTTATTTAAATGGGCTAAGGGTTATTGAAGCCGAATTAGATTTAATAATTTATGTTTGGAGATATAATAAAAATTCAGTAACAAGAATAAATGAGAGTGAGCACGATTATTTAGGATTACCCGATTTAATAAGATGTTATCAATATGTTTATGATGATCTGAAACTGAGCGGAAAAGATTTAGTTTATCACAAACAGGATATTATCGATTTTATTTATTATAAATATCGACAAATCAAAATAACAAAATTAACATCCGATAAAAATGAGTTAGAAGCTTTGTTATCTTATTTTATTTTATCATTTGATCCAGAATTAGATTGTTTACAGAGGGAAAATCCTACTTTTGGGGATGAGCCTTATGTAGATTTTATATATCGAATAGTTAAAGAATTTAATGAGGGCGTTCATCCTTACTGGACTAAATATTATTTATATGATAATTATTATCCTGTGTGGGATATAAAAATAAAGAATTTTAGAGAGAATATTCGATTAAGTTATCATTATTTTCTTGTTGAAAATTATTTTGAGGCACTAACATTTGCAAAAAAAGCATTTGAATTAAATAATAAATCATACCAATCTAATCTAATGTTGGGGTTGTGTCTATATAATACCGAAAAAAATAAAGATACTGCAATACCCTTAATAAAATATGGTTATAATCAGTTTGTAAAATCTGATTTTTCTGAGTTTGATGATGTTAATATTTTATCAGATGGTTACTTATTTGACACACTTGCCTTACTATTTTATACTGAAAAAGAATATGAATATAGTTTAAGTTGTGGAACTCTTGCATTGTCAAATTTCCCTACTGATGATAGATTAAAATATAATTTATCTTTTTATAAAACTAAAGCTGGTGGTGGCAATCGTGCTTGGATGACACTTCTTAGTGATAATTCTTATATTTTTGGGCAAATAGCGTTGGTTCGGGAACTCCAAGAACAAGGCACAATATACCCTATCTATTGTATGGTAACAGATAATGTTACGGAAGAAAATAAAAATATTTTAAAAGCATTAGATGTCAAATTAATTGAAACAGAAAGATTTGTTCCCGATAACTATTCAGTATATTCGGAAGAAGAGTGGAATAATGCTCACAGTCTAAGCGCAGCAGGGTGGCATAATGCATTGACAAAATTAAAAATATTTGATTTAGCGCAATTTGACAAAATTGTATATATTGATAATGACACTCAAATATTTAAAAATTTAGATTTTCTGTTTAACTGTCCTCATATGAGTGCTGTACAAGATACTTATGGAACACAGAGCCAATTTTGTTCAGGATTAATGGTAATTGAACCTAACCATGAATTGTACAATGCTTTAATGGAGCATACTAAGAAATTTATGCTTGAGTCACAAATGATTAGTAATGCTCCATACCCGCAATATATATTTTCAGGATTAATTCACGATCAGCTAATATTACAAACATTTTATAATGACTGGTGCTTAAGAAAAGATTTGCACCTGCCTGTGTATTACCACACCTGGACAACGTATTTTTCAGATAATAATTCAAATATTGATGAGCTTTCTAATATATATGCAATGCATTACATTGATGCAAAACCTTGGAAAGTAGGAAAACAATATTTTATTGACATGCAGGAACAGTATCCAGTGTATAGTCGTTTATCTTTAGAATATATTGAAAAAATTGAAGCATATATAAATGAATTGAAGGAGAGGGGAATATGCTCATCCGATATGAGTATGCCTGATTAATAATGAATTATATTTATAGCTACTATATTGATGATGATAGTAGAATTCCAGAACTTATTGTATCATATGAAAGTTTAATGGCAACCAATCCTAAATACCCAATCTACTGCTTAGTAGGCAAATATGTAACACAAGATGCCCGAGCTGAATTGATAAATATTGGAATTAATCTACTAGAAGGTGCTCCTTACAGTTATTCAGAATTTATTTATGACGAAAACGGAGTATTTAAATCAATGTGCAATTGCACAGGAAAATTAAACTTATATAGATTTTGTCAATTTGATAAGATCGTTTATTTAGACACTGATACTTGGGTACAGCAGAACATAGATGAACTATTTGAGGAACCAGATGGAAGTGCTTGTCGTTATTGTTGGGATGAAAGACAAAGAACCAATGGCGGGGTATTGGTAATAATGCCAAATGATTCTTTTATACAATTCTTCGAGACATATTTAGAAACGTCTCGCCAACAAGGGTATTTTACTATTCCAGACGATCAAGAACTTCTGTGGCATTATTATTTTAATGTAGATAGATTAAATTATTGCTATAATGTAATTGTGTCCGATATGGATAGATACATGCAAAATGTTCTTTTTGATGTTGGAGCGGTTAAGATATATCATTTTGTTGGGACTTGTTTTGATAAAAAAGTGTGGCAAACAAATTGTACAGAACTATATCATGTAGAATCACAGCCAATAATAAAAGATTATCTCAATTATTTTGAAACAGTAATAGAACAGTATAAAGAAAAATATCCAAACCTAAAAACTTTTTTGACATATCATAGAGAGGGATAAATTATGTTTGAATTAGGAACTCATCCTCAAAAATATCAAGATGTTAAAATATGTACTTATGCAATGTGCAAAAATGAATTACAATTTGTTGAGCCTTGGTTGAAAAATATATGGAATGATGGTAAAGGTTCTGATTATATTATTGTTCATGACACAGGATCTACAGATGGCACACTTGATAAATTTTTAGAGATTGCTCCGCAATTAGGCATACCAGCGGACAGATTTATAGTAGTATATCAAGCTATTGATCCGTGGAGATTTGATGTGGCTCGTAACTATGGTATGCAATTTTTTCCAGATGAGAATAAAATAGATGTTTGTTACAGTGTGGATTTAGATGAGGAAGTCATTCCCGAATTTTGGAATGATTTGCGTAAAATAGTATTTGAGCATCCAAACTTTAGTAGAATTTATTATAAATATGCATGGAGAATTGATCCTAATACTTCGGATTCAAAATATGTTTTTTGGTATGATAAAATACATGGGGTAAAAGGTTGGAAATGGGAATACCCTGTGCATGAAACATTAACATGTGAAAATCCCGAATTATATTCTGGAACATTTTACATGGATTCAAATAAGGTATATTTAAAACATCATCCTGATGTTACTAAAAGTAGATCAAATTATTTACCCTTATTAGAATTGAGAGCGAATGAAAACACAGATGATTTATATGGACAATATTATTTGTCTAGAGAATTTGGATTTCATAACGATTATAAAAATGCTGCGTTGTGGGCACTAAAATTATATTTGAGGATATTAACAGATAAAAATGCTGACTGTGTAAGAGAACTATTAACTGATAGATGGATGTTTCCCTGCATCCTTACTCATCTTGCAGATAGCTTATACCATTGTGGAATTAGTGCCGATGCTGAATATTATTATCAAAAGGCAATAAAGGAATGTCCGTCATATCGAATGGCATATATAAATTATGCTCAAATGTTAGCATATTCCAATAGAAGCGACGACTGCTTTAATGTCATTAATCAAATGGAAAAGAATTCTGCAGAAATAGATGACTGGAGATGCCCTAAGTGGGCTTGGAAATTGTGGAAAGTAAATCAAATATTAGCAGATGCTTATTGCTGGAAAGGACAGTATAAAAAAGCAAAGCAGTTGCTTGACAGCGCATTATCTAATATGGATGATTACGATAAAGGGGATGCCAATGATCAAGGCTTTTTCAGCGACTATAACTTTGTTTTAAACAAATTGGAGGAGACTGAATGAAAGTTGTTATTTTAGCCGGTGGCTATGGCACACGAATTTCTGAAGAATCATACCTAAAACCAAAGCCGATGATTGAAATCGGAGGTATGCCTATTTTATGGCATATAATGAAAAATTTTTCAGAACAAGGATTCAATGATTTTATAATTTGTGCAGGATATAAACAGGAATTAATAAAGCAGTGGTTTGCCAATTATTATACATACACTTCTGATGTGCTGTTTGATTTTGAAAAACCAAATTCTATTACTTTGTTAAATGACACAAAAGAGTCCTGGAAAGTCGCCATTGTCAACACAGGACTCAATACAAACACTGCTGGTAGAATAAAGCAAATTAAGAAATATTTGGACAATGACGATTTTATTGTGACATATGGGGATGGAGTTGCTGACATTGATATTAAGGCACTCGTAGATAAACATAATAAAGGTAAGAAAAATCATCTAATTACAATATCTAGATATAATTATAAACAGCATAAAGGAATAATGCAAGTTGATGATAATGATAATGTAATTTCATTTAGAGAAAAATCCGAAACAGATTCGGAATTGATTAATATTGGGTACATGGTTTGTAGTCCAAAAATATTATCTTATATAAATTCAGATTCAATGAGTCTTGAGATGGATGTAATTGAAAAATTGTGCCAAGAAAATAAAGTATATTCTTATTTACACACTGGCTTTTGGCAGTGTATGGACACATTAAGAGAAAAAAATCAATTAGAAGAATTATGGAATAGCGGTAAAGCTTTATGGAAAATTTGGTAATAAAAATAGGAATATATGCGATTTGCAAAAACGAGGGAGCACATATTTCAAGGTGGTTGGAAGCACACAAGTCGGCAGACAAGATAGTGATAGTTGACACAGGGTCTACAGATAATTCATTTAATACACTAAAATCATTTGAAACAATGCTTCCAAATTTAGTTGTTGAGCAGCATATTTTTGAGGAATTTCGATTTGATACTGCTAAAAACTACGCGATGTCTAAATTAAAAGAATTTACAAATACAGATGATATGTGGTTATTTGGATGTTTAGATCTAGATGAATTTTTATGTGATGGAGGAATCACGTTACTAAAAGATCTGTGGAATGGGACATCAGATAAGGTCAAAATTAATGCCACCACAATAGATTCTGGATTTAATTGTGTGAGTGAGAATAAATTTCACAAACGTGCTGATTATGTAAGATGGATAAATCCTGTTCATGAAACGCTTATATTTTCACCTCCCCCCTCCCCTGTTGCCTTCTGTTCAACAGTTACCTCCCAATGTATACTACATACATGATCCAGATAATTCCAAACCTCGTAATTATTTACCTTTACTATTGATTGCGGAAAAAGAACATCCAAAAGATATTGGTATTTTATCATATATTTGCTGGGAATTAACAACACACAATGACATAGACTTATTTGAAACATATATGGCAAAATATTTAAATGTAATACAAACAGCACCAAATAAATCTGAACATCTATTATATTATTATAATTATATTTTTAATAATAATTATTTAGTTATTGATAAAAAACTTTCATTTGTGGATGAATTTATTAAATATGCGAATTCTCACAAATATTCTATGGAACCAAACCTGACCATATTATTTAATTCTCTCAAAATAGATCAAAAATATGAAGAGGCAGAAAAACTGTGCCATAAAATAATTTGTAATTCTGAGAATATTCAAATTTTATGCGAATCCTATATAAAATTAACATTATTAAACTACTATGAAAAGAAAAATTATGAAAATGCCTTTGCTTATGCGATTTTGGCAAACAGCACCATTTCAACAGAATTAACAAAATTAAATTTAAAAATATGTCAAACCAAATATTTTGAGGTAAAATCAAAGATAGATGAAACCAATCAAATTAAGTATAATAATTCCTTATCATAATGAGGATGAACACATTATATTTCCCCTTTTTAATTCAATAGATCAGCAACAAGGAATTGATTTTGGGACAATTGAAATAATTTTATGTAACAATTGTGACAATCCTGTTAAACCAAAATTCATTCAACAAGGAATATTTAAAAATATTTCAAATAATATAAAATACATAAAGTCTGCAAGAAAAAATTGGAGCGGATTATCTCGTCAATATGCTATTGATAATTCTTTGGGGGAATATTTAATTATTTGTGATGATGATGACAGTCTTTATTCTCCCAGCACTATTCAAAGAATATACTCAGACATAGAAAAAAATCCTGACATAGACCTTTTTGGCTACTCCGAAAAAATAGAACCAAATAATGGCGGCTCAGATTTTATTAATTTCTCAGGTAAAAACCTAGTACTGGTGCATGGTAAAGTGTATAAAACATCCTTTTTAAGAACAAACAATGTCAGATTTTCAGAATTATTAGAAACCCATGACGATGTTTATTTTAATTTAACTTTAAATGTTTATTTTCCAAAAACATTAATAATTGATTTTCCTATTTATATATGGAAAAATAATCCGAAGTCAGTTTCTCATTCTGAAAATTTCTATAAAAAGAGTATTGCTGATGATATATTGAAGGGTTTTTATGCATATTATAAAGCCAAATACATAATACATCTGAATATGGATTTAATAATGCATGATATTTTGGGAGCAATTTTTTTAACCTACAGAGAAAACTTAAGATTAAAACAAATGCTTAAAACAAGTCAAGATTATGAGCAGTTACAAAATTATGAAAATCTTTGCGCAATGTTCATAGAAGAGTTTGATAGTCAATTGCTTTGTTTAACGACTTATCAGCATGATAAAGACTTTACAGAATATGTTAAAAGAATAATGACAAATTATGTTGACAAATATCGAGCAAAATACAGGGAGATATATTATGGATACCAAACGAATAACATTTCTTTATAATACAACTGTAAAAGTTCCGTCACATAAATTCTTATGGTCATTGAATTTTCAAGTCGGTGTAAATTTTGATAATATTTCAATACTCACACCAGATAAGGACGATATGCCCTGTGTTGATTACTCTGTTCTCGCAAACATAAAAAATTGTATCTTTGCTCCTATGGGGCTGTCCGGCACAAATGTTGAAATCATTAAAGTAGATAGTGAAGATATATTTGAAAATTATATTGAATTAAATCAGTATTTAAACGGTAAAACAGATAAATTAAACCTCATACATACAGTGGATTCAAACGTAGAAACACTCTGCCAAAATTGGAATAATTTAAATTTTTCTTTGGGTAAACTATTTACTTTATGGAATCAATGTGACACAGAGACCGTTAAAAATAAATTTTTAAGTCTTTATAATCTATTGAGCAGCACAGATAGATTTATATCAAAAACATATTTAAAAAGACTGGAAGATATTGATTTATTAAATAGAGAAACTATTGCAGAGTATAACATGCGAAATGTATCATCAAAAGTATATATGCTTTACATGTCAAATGATAACTATTTAATATCTACTCTCTGTGCTTATGTCAGCCTAATACAAACACACCCTACATACCAAGTTCATTGTGCTGTGACCAATAAAGTATCTTGGAGGGCTCAATACACACTTAAAAAATGGGGGTTACAAATCATAACTGTGGATGAAATAGAAATCCCTGAAAAATTTCAAAGTTTCTATGCCTCAGTAAATAAGGGAACCAATCATTGGTACAATGCCTATGGAAAAATCGCTATTTTTTCATTGGAACAGTTTAAAAAAATTGTATTTATTGATAGTGATGTATTTGTTTATCAAAACATTGATGATTTATTTAATTATGATCATTTTGCGGCTGTGCAAGATACCGGATATTTACTGGAAGATAAAAACATTTTTAATTCTGGGGTGATGGTAATAGAACCATCAAAAACTGAGTTATCAAACATAATTAAGTTTTCAACAGAGTTACCGGATGAAAGTATTAAATGTGAGCAAGAATTATTAAATAAATTTTACACTGGCTGGACAAATATTCCGACACGATATAATGTAAATCCTTTTGAAATTAATAAACTAATAAATAAAATTAATTTTGATATTGATAGTATGAATATAATTCATTACATTGGTAAAAAGCCGTGGGAATACGATAATACATTTTTTAATACAAATTTAAGAGTTGTTGACGTGGATTGGGTATATCGTACCTATTCTATTTATTGTTATTTGTTTATGGAAATGTACAATAAAATAAAACATATTGAGGAGATAAATTAAAGATGATACCTGAAAATGCATTTCCTGAAGAATTCATACAACAATGCAAATCAGATCTTTTAAAAGCATGCACCTCAGCAGAAAAAAGTGATATCTATACAAAAATGGAAATGCTGTATTACTATCAGTTGGAGCAGTTTGATAAAGCTTATGAGTGTGCAAAACAAGCTTTTCTATGTAGCACATCGGATGCAAGATTGACTATGAATTATTTGCTTTGTGCTGAAAAATATTTAAAAAATTCAACAAAAGATTGTAATATTGTCGTGTACACAATAATGAAAAACGAAATCGATAATATTGAAGGTTGGTTAGAAAATATTAAGGATGCCGATGGTATTTATGTATTAGATACAGGTTCAACTGATGGCAGTTATGAGAAAATGTCATCTCTCCAAAAAAAATATCCACAACTACATGTGGATAAAAAAATATATACAGAATTTCGTTTCGATACTGCTCGTAATGACAATTTAAAAATGATACCTGAAATCGCAAATACTATTTGTTGGACAATTGACTTAGATGAGCGATTTGTAGAAAATTGGTATCAAATTACAAAAAATGCTTTTATAGAACATCCTTATTTTTATAAACTTTCTTATGGGTATGCATACACACATAATTCTGATGGTAGTGTAAAAGAAAAATTAGTATATGATAAATGTCACAGAAGATTGGGCGCTTACTGGGAATTACCAATACACGAACAATTACTGTATGGTGAATTGAAATCAATATATACTGACGGGGTAATAAATCTTGGTGAGGATATAATTGTCCATCATTATCAGAATAATAAAACGGATAGAATTCAATATGTGAATTTGTTAGAAAAAAGGATAAATGAAAATCCGTTTGATCTGGAGGCTTTAAATCATTTAGCAACAGAGTATACAAATCATCAAATTAATCCTCAAAAGGAACTTGATACCCGTTTCTTATTGTTAAGCCGAGGAATTCAATGCAATTCTGACTGGAAAGAGTGTATGGCAGGAAATATTGCTTGGTCTCTTTCTAGAACTCAGCCAAACATTGCCAAAGAATTTTATAAAATGGCAATAGCATTTAATCCACATTTAAGAACATATTATTTACGTTATGTACAGTTTTTATTAGATAACAATGAAGTAACTTCATCAAATATTGAAGAAATTGAAACTTTATTACAAACTATGAGCAAGATTTGTACCCAACAAGATAATTGGAAAGACTCCAAAGAAAATTGGACTTGGTATCCATTTTATTTATTGGGCAGATGTGAAGAAGTCATTGGTAAAAATGCAGCGTTTAATTTCCAAGCAGCAGAAGCATATGATGATGTGCCTGAATGGTGCATACAATACATTGATCAGTATTTAGGAGATAAATAAATGAATAGTGATATTAAATTAAGTATAATTGTTCCATATCATAATGAGATTGACGAAGTAATTTTTCCATTATTTAATTCTATAAATAATCAAATTGACATTAATTTTAATGATATTGAAATAATTGTTTCAAACAATTGTGAAACGCCTGTACCCCCCAAATCACTATTTGATGGAACATTCCCTAACATACAAAGCAGGATAAAATATGTTACACCGATAATAAAAAATATTTCTGGGGCAAGCCGACAATGTGGTGTAGATAAATCTGTTGGTGAATATTTGATGTTTTGTGATGATGATGACTATCTTCCAACAATAGACGTACTACACCACATTATAGGAATTGCTTCACAGCATAAAGATATAGATGTTTTTAGATTCTATGAAAATATTCAAAATGAAGATCTTTCTTTTCGTAAAGTATTTAGTCGAGATGTATTAATTCATGGAAAAATTTTCTCATCAAATTTTATAAAAAAGAATAAAATAACTTTTAGTAACACACTGGATGTGGCAGAAGATAATTATTACTGTAACCATGTATTTGCATATAAACCCAAAATCTTGGATTATGATAAAATAATTTATGTTTTTCGATATAATCCCAATTCTGTGTCCCGTAAATTAGGGGATAAATTCACACTGATGTGTCAAAAAAATATCTGCATCGGCATCTCTGATATAATGAAAAAAATTATGGCTGACGAAAATGCACCACAAGAATATGCGTTTAGATACTTGTTAAGGGTACTGTCTGAAACAACATTGGTAGAAAACCTGTCACTTCACACGGCTGCGAATTTAATATTTACTTATGATCCAAATTTTAAATGGCTAAACGGCAAATATTCAACCACAAGTGGTGCAGATGCTCAGAGCAGAGTAATACCATTTGTGCAAAAAGCTCTATTAATAACCGCAGAAGAAAGTAGTAAGCACAATGACTGATTTTTATAAAGATAAAAAAGTATTTATAACTGGATGCACAGGATTTAAGGGTTCATGGCTATGCCAAATGTTAATTTGTTTAGGAACAAAACAAATCATTGGTTATTCTTTAGACCCCCCTACAGAACCATCTTTATTTAATATACTTAAATTAAAAAATAAAATCACTTATATAAAAGGTGATATTCTTAATGATAAAAAATTAAAAAATAGCATAAAAAAATATTCTCCTGATATAATTATCCATTTAGCAGCACAGCCGCTGGTATTGGAAAGTTATAAATATCCTCAAAATACTTTTAATACAAATGTAATGGGGACTGTAAACGTTTTGGAGGCATCAAAACATTCTTCTGTCAAATGCATATTAAATGTCACTACAGATAAAGTATATAGAGATACAAAAAAAGAACCACATGTTGAAAATGATGAATTAGGGGGTTTTGATCCTTATTCAAACTCAAAAGCCTGTTCTGAGTTAGTGACAAAGTGTTATTTTGATTCGTTTCTTAACAGCGAAAATAAAACAGTAATAACTGTGAGAGCAGGAAATGTTATTGGAGGGGGAGATTTTTCTGCAAATAGAATTATACCAGACTGTATAAAAAGTGTTATTGCTTTAAGCCCTATAAAGGTGCGCAATCCTAATTCAGTCAGACCCTACCAGCATGTTTTTGATGCATTAAATGCCTACTTATACATCATTGAAAAATTATATAATTCTAAAACATTTCATTCATTTAATGTTGGACCTGATAATAATTCTGTAATAGATACAAAAACTTTAGTAAATATACTCTGTGATTATTGTTCACCCAATTATGGGTGGAAAGATGTGTCAAATAATTTGTCCCCTCATGAGACAGATTGTCTTTTATTAAACAGTAATAAATTAAGAAATGAATTAGGTTGGCAGCCAAAATTTGACATCTACACATCACTAAAAAGAACAGTAGATTGGTACATGGAAAATTGTTTTCATCCAAAAAATATAATTGAATATTCCACAGAAATGGTGGAAAATTATTTGAGATGTTCGGGGGATCAATGAGTAATGAGTAAAATATTAACAATTTGTGTTACTTATCACAACGAATCTAAAAATAAAATAATTCCGTTGCTTCAAATGCTTGACTCTCAGATAGGTAACGTTTTTGATAAAGTAAAATTTATTCTATCTAATAATTCAGATAGCCCCATAGATTATCAGCTTTTTTCTGAATATAAAAATATTTTACCCCATTGTATTTTTGTAAATTGTTCTGAGTGTTTAACTATTGCTGAGCACCGTAATTATCTAATAAACTTTGTGGCTACCCCATATTTTTGTTTTATTGATGGTGATGATAGAATTTACAGTTGTATCACATTATTAGAATTACTCAGTGCCATAAATGATAATCCAGATATAGATATTTTACAATTTACAGCATTTCGATGGGAAGAACAAAATTCTTTTGTTACTTGGAACATGGCTTTTCCCGGTAGCTGGGGATGTATTTTTAAAAAAGATTGTTGGACAAAAAATAAATTACAATATCCTACAAATATACAAACACAAGAAGATATTTTTGTTTATTACTGCTCTTATTTCAACTCAAACATTATAAGGAAAGAATTTAAAGATATAAATTTTATTTGCTATTGCGTATGGAAAGATAATACAAGTGCCAGTTATTTTAAAGATGATACAATGCTTAATCAACAAATATCAGATACAATACAATTATTAACAGATGTAAAAAATTATTATGATAGTTTTAATTTAGATGTTGATTATAAAAAAATGCTTTTTGATGAACTAAAACAATTTTATTGGAAGTTGATCATTTTTGAAAACAATCAAGGGACATTATGCAACGAAATTCGTGAAAAAATGGAATTAAAGCTAAAGGAATTTTATAAAAATAGATTTTCTGTTAAAGATTTATTAATGTATTCTGATATTGTTAAAAGAATTTCAAATATTTCAAATGTAAATTATATTACTTCTTTTCAAGATTGGGCAAATAATATACTTGAGGACTAAATAGATGGTTTTTAAAGATACAAATTTAAAAGATGCTAAACTCATAATCCCATTTACACAAAATGATTGTCGTGGAAGTTTTATAAAAGATTTTCATTATGGTGAATTTAAAACGCATGATATTAATTTTAATATAAAAGAAGAAATGCAAACAATATCTAAAAAAGGTGTAGTTCGTGGGATGCATTTTCAATTAGACAGACCACAAGCCAAATTAGTAAGATGTGTTAGGGGTAAAATTTTTGATTATATTGTAGATGTTAGAAAAAGTTCACCCACATATTTACAAGGACAGGGCTTTATCTTGTCTGAAGAAAATAATAATTGTTTGTATGTACCAAAAGGATTCTTGCATGGGTATTTGGTAATAGATGACTCTATTGTAACATACAAATGCGACGAAGAATTTTATAAAGATGGTGATTCTGTAATAAGATATGATGACAAAACATTAAATATTGATTGGCAAATAGATAAATTTATAGGCAATTCTACAAAGATAATTTTAAGTGAAAAAGATAATAATGCACCGAACTTCGAATATTATATCGGTAAATTTGAAAACATCACTTAACTGTGATGTTTTTCTTGTATATATAACTGTAAAATCTTTTATTATGGAGATAACTTATGAGTGTTAAACATGTAAAAAAATATTATGAAGAAATTCGTTCCCAATACAATGAAATGTTGGAAAATCTTAAAGATGCTGAACAAGAACTAGCAGATAAAATTGTGGATTTAGATTATGTGGAAAGGCTAAAAACGATAATTAAACCCATTAAGGATAATTATGAACGTTGGAGTTATATGATGTTCTTATTAAATCAGCCAGAAAGAAAACAAAAAATTCCTGCGTACAAACAGAGAATGAACAAATTTATTGCTGACATGGACAAATCAAATTCTATTGAATCTGTCATAGCAGAGAATGATGAGACCATTAAAAATACCAAATTAATTGGCTCAGCAAATTAAAAATTGACTAAATTAGTTGTATATATTTGAGGACGGTGATAAAATTTGGATGAATTATTACAAGCTGTAGGCATCCCAAAAAAAGGCACATACAGTGAAAATGGTTCATATGTCATCGATATTGATGACTATGATGAATATGGCAAATTTTATGCCATCTTAGAAAAAGCCCAAGAAAATGAAATTCTAACGGCATTAGATGAAAATAGTGTGGTTGATGTTCATACAACAGATGTTCATTATTTAACCTATGATGATGAAACGGAAGAACAGTATGAATTAAGTTTATTGGGGAATCTAGATCAAAATATTTATAAATTAGTAATAACAAAATTCTAAGAAAACTAATTGCTTTTGAAAGGAAACTTAAAGATGATTGCAAACAAAGATTATAAAAAAGAAATTATACGAGATATTGATAATTTGGGGGATCGTAGTGAAGAAATAGATCCTAAGAAAGAAGGGTCACTGCTTCAAGAAATTGTACTCTCATTGAAACAAACAATGAAAGATAATGACATTGTTTCTCTTTCTGCTCCACAGATAGGTTATAATAAACGAGTATTCTGTGTAAAATTTGGGGAAACAGACTACCGAACTTTTGTAAATCCTATTATAGATAACGTAAGGGATTTAACCTTTGCTCGTGAAACTTGCCACAGCATTGAAGATAAAGAATTTATTCGTCCTCGTTATAATTTTATCCGGATTATATATATGACACCTCTGGGCAAGATTGAATCAAGAGAGGTTCGAGGTAGAACCGCCGTTGTACTACAACATTGCATAGATCATTTAGATGGATTGTTATTGTCAGATATTGGACTAGAGATAGATGAGATGTTTGATAAGGCACCGGAAGCTGAACGTGAAGAACTGCTGCAAAAGTATGCAGAATCTTTGGACATAAAGCAAAAAGAATTGCAAAAAGTAATAGAAGAAGACAAGGATTTAAAGCAAATTAACGATGCTATTAAATTCATAGATGGTGTTAGAAGTGGTGCAGTTGAACTAGAAAAACCATCAAATGAATAATTGAATAGGTTTAAATAGTGGCTCACCACAAAAGATTTTGTGAAGGGAGATATTTAAATATGTCTGATATTTATTTTAAACGACATATTTCTGATGCAGATATTTCCGACCTAATTCTTAAATGTGGTGAGCCTCTTTATGATCTTGCCACAAAAAAGTTTTATATCGGTGATGGTCTGACAAAATTTTCTGAATTACGAGAAATTAATATCTGTTCGGATGCATCAGATATTATAAATGAAATAAATAATAATACAACGACACCCATAAAGGCAGAAAAAATAAAGGGTAAAGTCGAATCATCTTATAATGCAGATAATGCCAAGCAAGCAACATCTGCCATTAAGACAGTATACTCTCAAATTTTATCTCAATATCGAGGTGACGAACCCACTTCTGTAGGTTATACTTATGATTCATTAAAAAATGAATTAACAGAAATTCGTAATATTGCAAAAATACCGGGCCCGGTAGGCCCGACAGGTAGTCCCGGTGCTGAGGGTCCTGTAGGTCCTACGGGAGCTGTGGGCGCTGCATCTGTCATACCGGGTCCGGTAGGTCCGACAGGCAGCAGAGGACCAACAGGGCCACAGGGTAGTGGTATTTCTGTAAAATCCTCCAGCAGTGATTGTACTCAAATTGGGGATGCCTACATAAACTCTGACGGTGACTTACTAGTACTAACGTCATTATCACCTAAAAAATTTACCAATGGAGGTAAGGTTAGGGGACCTCAAGGAGAGCAAGGACCCATAGGTCCTACAGGTCCCACAGGTGAAGTTATTGTAAAAGCAGAATCAGAAGATGGTTATGTTTTATGCTATGATAAATATTATAAAAGAGTAGGATATTCAAATAATGTAACTATCGAAAATGGCATTTTATTTGGTGCTGGTTGGAATGACTATGCTGAGCTCAGAGCTTTAAAAGACGGCAGTGGTATTGCCGGTAAAGTATATACAGAATGCGGAAACGATGAGGTATGCCTCACCACTAAAAGATTACAACCGGTTTGCTATGTAATGTCAGACACATTCGGAATGATAATTGGAAATAAATCTGAAAATGCCATTCCATTAGCTGTTTCCGGTAGAGTATTGGCTTATACATACGAAAATAAAAACAAATTTAAAATAGGAGATGCTGTTTGCTCCGCTCCTAATGGAACTGTCTCTATTATGAGTAGAAGGGAAATTAGAAGATATCCTGATAGGATAATTGGATATGTAAGTTCTATTCCTGATTATATCTATTGGGGGACAAAAAATATAATAATAAATGATCGTATATGGATCAAATTAAAATAATATGAAAGGAACAATATATTATGAGTGAAACAACTGAAAATATTAAGCTGCAATTAAAGCGCGGCGAAAAAGGCAGTTTTGATATAAAAAATTGTTCCGCAGTATTGGCTTATGGTGAACCCTTTTGGGATATGGATAATAAAAATCTATATATTGGTGATGGGGAAACACCTTTAAGTGGATTAGATCCTATAAATGGTGACATTGATATTAATGGCACATATATTGTTGATTTAATAAATGGTACTGAAAATTCTGTAACAATTAATGGTAATAAAATTGGTGGTGCGGTATCTAGATCTGAGATTGCAAATTATTTATATGATTCATCGACACAAACAGCAAAATCATATAAAGATTTAATAGATTTAATTAACAATATTTCTGGAATAAAAAGGATAGAATCCACAGGTTCAGGAAATGTGGTCACAAATGTCAAATTAAAATCTTTAGACAGTTCCACACTGCAGATTACTAAAAGCATTGAAGCGATAGATTTAAATAAAGTTGGTTATGTAGATAAAACCTCTCCATATGATATTGGAGGCATCTCTAAAGGAGATGATTTATCTAAATTAACAATTGTAGAAATTTTAAATAAATTATTTACACAAAAATATCTTCCCATGAGTAATTTTTCATTTACTGTGGGAACAACTTCTTCAGAATCTGCTATTACAGCAATATCGGTAACTCCTCGTTTTACATTAGGAACGAAGGCAATAACTTCATTTATTGTTGGTAGCACAGAAGGTGGTAATGATTTATTAAATATAAATAATGCATCAAGTGGAACAACATATCAACTAACTAATACAAAAAGTGGAACATCATTTACTTTATATGCAAGTTTAAGTGATGGAACAACTACAGTTAAAAATACCGCAAAAGTGGAAAAGATTGCGGATGGATATTGGGGAGTATGTTCCACCAGTAATTTTGCAGATGTTGTGATTGATAACGACACATCCCATGATTCAATTAAATTCCCAATGCATGTGAATTATGGTATTGTAGACGATAAATATCAATTCTTTGCATATCCAACGGCTCTCGGGGAACTTAAACATGCATATACTGATCCTTCAATGTCAGACGATACAGATGCAATAAGTACATTTAAACAAACAACCATACAGAAGAATTCCACATCATACTATTTATATTTATCTGAAATAGCATCGATATCTACTGCGGATGATGATACTATTGAAACAATTTATACAAAGTAGGAAAAATAAATATGGCAAAAAAATTATTAGATTCATTTTTAATGCAATCGAGGCAGCCTATTGATACTAGATATGTAGTAGAAACTTTAACAGAATTACAAGGCATTAGAACTGCATATCCTGGGCTTCATACTTGGGTAAAAAATGAAAATGCTATGTATGAAGCTGTCCCTAATGAAGAAACTGGGGTTTTAACATGGAAAATTGTTTCTGCTGCTGGTGGAATAGGGCCTACGGGCTCCCAAGGAGCAATGGGTGAAATAGGTCCTACAGGACAACAGGGGCAGATTGGACCCACAGGTGTGCCAGGGTCAATTGGTCCTACAGGCAGTCAAGGACAAATTGGACCAATTGGTGCAACAGGATCAATAGGACCAACCGGTATGACAGGGCGAGTAGGCCCAACAGGTTCTCAAGGATTGATGGGTCCGACAGGAGCTAAGGGAGATAGTGGCAATATTGGCCCTACTGGTGCTCAAGGACCTAAGGGTGATGCAGGCACAGGTGTGTCTGTTAAAGCGGATCAATCTCAATGTACTCAAATAGGGGATGCTTATATAGATTCTAACGGAAATTTGATGATTCTTACATCAATATCTCCAAAACAGTTTACAAATGGAGGACAAATTAAAGGGCCTCAAGGAGCTATGGGTCCTACCGGTGCTGACGGTGCAATAGGTCCTACCGGCTCTAAAGGTAAAGACGGAGCTATGGGTCCTACCGGTGCTGACGGTGCAATAGGTCCTACCGGCTCTAAAG
>ERZ808286.92-NODE-92-length-72518-cov-4.647254_pt1 | contig 72518 bp, 66 predicted proteins | sample MGYA00521276_ERZ808286 | MGnify/ENA primary metagenome ERZ808286 (study PRJEB31516, sample SAMN03275607) | gut metagenome | biome: mammalia-associated habitat; material: feces | host: Papio cynocephalus | place: Kenya | collected 2012-08-01 ... | reverse complement strand
TATCCTTTAATTCGGCTTCGCTCAAACAGCCCGCGGTAAAGGGCGCCATGACTTCCGCCGCCAGTTCGGCGTAGCTCAGCGACCGCATTTCGCGCATTTTTTCCGCGGAAAACCGCGGATAGCTTTCGGGAACATACAATCCGCCGTCGGGCGCCAACCCCGCCAGCAGCACGTCTTCAAATCCGATTGCGGGGGCGTTTCCCCGCGTACTGACGTATTTCAAAGCTTTCTCCGTTCTTGAATGCCTTACGATTGTCGTATATAAATACAACTTATCCCTATAATTACAACACCAAAGATTTTCCGCGGTGTGAGGAGTTGCACATGAACATAAAAAAAATCGCCGTCGTCCTGTCGGGGTGCGGCGTCATGGACGGTTCCGAAATCCACGAAGCCGTCACCGCCATGCTGGCGATCGAACAGCAGGGCGGCAGCTACCACTGTTTCGCGCCCGAAGGCGAACAAAGCGTCGTGATGAACCACGCGACGAAACAGCCCGCGAACGAAATCCGCCGCATGCCCGCCGAATCCGCCAGAATCGCGCGCGGCGACATTTCCCTGCTGCGATCGTTCAAGGTCGACGACTACGACGCCGTTCTGTTTCCGGGCGGCATGGGCGCCGTTTTGAACCTGTGCGATTTTGCGCGACGCGGCAAAGACTGCGCCGTCAATCCCGACGTCGAACGCGTGATACGGGAAACGCACGCGGCGAACAAACCGATCGTCGCCCTCTGCATCGCCCCCGTCCTGATCGCCCGCGTGTTAAAGGGCGTGACCGTCACGGTCGGCGACGACCCCGAAACGGGCATGGCGATCAAAGCCATGGGCGGAATCCCCGAGATCTGTTCCGCCGCGCAGGTGTGCGTCGACCGCAAAAACAAAATCATCACGACGCCCTGCTACATGCTGGACAAAACGCTGAAAGACGTCGCGCAAAGCGCGTCGAACGCCGTCCGCGACCTGATGGCGATGCTGAACGCGTGATTTTTTTTCGAAAACCGCGCAAGTTTTTTGAATTTCGACCGTTTATCCCTTTGTTTCGATCGGAAAAAGGAGTTTTTACATGTTCACGAAAAAAGCCTTGATTTTCACCATGGTCGCCGCGGGCGCCGCCTTTGCCGGCTACGATTCCTTTTTCAAAGAGGAGCCCGCTTCCTACATCACGGAACGCGTGTCGCGCAAAAACATTGAAAAGGTCGTCAACGCCACGGGCGAAGTCAAGGCGATCGAACTGGTCACCGTCGGCGCGCAGACGTCGGGAAAGATCGAAAACCTGCCCGTCAAGGTCGGTCAGAAAATCAAAAAAGGCGCCTTGATCGCGCAAATCGACTCGACGACGCAGGAAAACGACGTGAACAGCACCAAAGCCAAGCTGACCAGTCTGAAAGCGCAGCTCGACGCCGCGAAAATATCGCATAAAATCGCGGAAAAGCAATACGCCCGCGCGCAGCGTCTGCGTCAGCGCGACGCCGCCAGCGAAGAGGATCTGGAAAACGCCAACGACGCGTACGAAGCCGCCAAAGCCAAAGTAACGGAGCTGGAAGCGTCCATTTCCGAAACGGAACTGGCGCTGAACACGGCGCAAACAAACCTGGGCTACACGAAAATCACGGCGCCGCTGGACGGCATCATCGTTTCCGTTCCCGTCAAAAAAGGGCAGACGGTCAACGCCAACATGAACACGCCGACCATCGTTCAAATCGCGGATCTGTCGAAAATGGAAATCCTGATTGAAATTTCCGAAGGCGACATCGGCAACATTAAAACGGGCGCGCGCGTCACCTATACCGTTTTAAGCAATCCCGACCGGATTTACGAAACGACGCTGAAATCCATCGATCCGGGGTTGACTCTGCTGACCAACGGCGAATACACCGAGGTCGTCGGTTCCAGCGAAGCGATCTACTATTACGGCAGACTGGTCGTCCCGAACGACGACGGGGCTTTGCGCATCGGCATGACGACGCAAAACGTCATTTACGTCGACGCGGACAAAGACGTCCTGTCCGTCCCCGTTCTGGCGGTCAAAAAAGACGGCGGCAAAAGCTACGTCGACGTTCTGACGCCGCAAGGCTCCGTTGAAAAGCGGTTCATCGAAACGGGACTGTCCGACGGCGTCGAAATCGCCGTCGCGAACGGCGTGTCCGAAGGCGAAACCGTCGTCATCGCGAAACTTTCCGCCGCCGAAGTCGCCGGCAAAAAAGACAAGTTCAAACGCCCCGGAGGATTCTGAGATGAACATCATCGAACTATCCGGCATCAACAAATACTTCGGACAGGAAGGCAACCGCACCCATGTTTTAAAGGACGTCGACTTCGCCGTCGAAAAGGGCGATTTCGTCGCCATCATCGGGCAGTCGGGTTCGGGCAAATCGACGCTGATGAACATCATCGGGTGTCTGGACGTTCCGACGTCGGGATCGTATAAAATCAACGGCGTCGAAGTCGCCCGCATGACAAAGGACGAACAGGCGGCTTTGCGGTGCAGGACGTTCGGGTTCATTTTTCAGCGCTACAACCTTTTATCGAACTTGGACGCGGTGGAAAACGCCGCCCTGCCCGCCGTCTATTCCGGCGTCGGCAAAGCCGAACGCGTTTCGCGCGCCGAGGAATTGCTGCGGGGACTGGATCTGGGCGACCGTTTGGGCAACAAACCGAACCAGCTGTCGGGCGGTCAGCAGCAGCGCGTCAGCATCGCGCGCGCGCTGATGAACGGCGGCGAGATCATTCTGGCGGACGAACCGACGGGCGCGCTGGATTCCAAAAGCGGCGAAACCGTCATGGAAATCATCAAACAGCTGCACCGCCGCGGACACACGATCGTCATGGTCACGCACGACGCGCACATCGCCGCCCAAGCCGACCGCGTCATCGAAATCAAGGACGGGCGCGTCATCGCCGACACCCGAAAGCAAAGCGATTTTCACGAACTGACCGACGCCGGACAGAAGGTGAAACGCAGCCGTCTGGCGGAATTCCGTTACAGCTTCACCGAATCGTCCGCCATGTCGGTGCATTCCATTCTGGCGAACAAAATGCGTTCCCTTTTGACCATGCTGGGCATCATCATCGGCATCGCGTCGGTCGTGTCGGTCGTCGCGCTGGGCAACGCGTCCCAAGCCAAAATCATGGAACGCATCAGTTCGATGGGAACGAACACGATCGACATCTTGCCGGGGAAAGGATTCGGCGACCGCCATTCCGCCCGCGTCAGAACGCTGAAAATCAGCGATTCCGAATTTCTGGCGCGTCAAAGCTTCATCGACAACGCCAGCCCGAACGTGTCGACCAGCGGCACTTTGGTGTACACGGGGGAATCCGTCACGGCGTCCCTGCGCGGCGTCGACCGCGTCTATTTCGACGTCAAGGGCAAAAAAATAGCAAAAGGACGGACGTTTTCCGCGGACGAGGTCAAGCACGCCGATTCCGTCGTCGTCATCGACGACAACACGCGCAAGGAATTGTTCGCCGACGATCCGAATCCGATCGGCAAGGTTTTGATTTTCAACAAAAAGCCGCTGAAAATCATCGGCATGACGGAAAAGGACAACTCCCCCGGTCCGATGTCGGAAAGCATGAACCTGTGGGTGCCCTACACGACCGCGATGTACAAGGTCACGGGCGGCAAGGACATCAATTCGATCACCGTGCGCATCAGCGACGACGTCAAATCGCAGGTCGCCGAAGACAGCATCGAAAACATCTTGACCGTCCGCCACGGCAAAAAAGACTTTTTTATGATCAATACGGACAGCATCAAGCAAACGATCGAAAGCACGACGCAAACCATGCGTCTGCTGATCGCCAGCATCGCGGTCATTTCCCTGATCGTCGGCGGCATCGGCGTGATGAACATCATGCTGGTTTCGGTCACGGAACGCACGCGCGAAATCGGAATCCGCATGGCGATCGGCGCGAAACAGCGCGACATTCTGTTGCAGTTTCTGATCGAATCCGTCCTGATTTGCGTCGTCGGCGGCGCGCTGGGCGTGTCGGCTTCCCTGATTTTGGGCGCGCTGGTCAACACGTTCGCGTCGAATTTCGGCATGGATTTTTCAACCGCGTCCATTGTTCTGGCGCTGACGTGCTCTTCTTCCATCGGCATCTTGTTCGGGTACATGCCCGCCAAGAACGCCTCGAACCTGAACCCCATTGACGCATTGGCGAGTGAATGACATGAAAAAGAACGCTTTTGTTTCCATTTTACTGACGACCACCGTTTTAATGACAGGGTGCGTTTCGGGCAAATACGACGTCCCCGATCTGAAAACGGAATTGAACTACACGCGGGAAATCCGGCAAAAATACCCCGCGAACCGCGAATGGTGGACGGAATACGGCAACGGCGACCTGAACCGTCTGGTCGAACTGGCGATCGCCAACAATCCCGACTATCTGAAAGCCGCGCTGAACATTCAAAAGGAACTGTATTCCCTGAACCTGAAACAGTCCGACCTGTTCCCGACGATGACGGCGTCCCTGGGCGCGTCGTCGCAGAAAAAGCTGAACAAAGGAAAGGATTCGACGAACAACTTTTCGGGCGAACTGGCGCTGAACTACGAACTGGATCTGTACGGCAAAATCGGCGACGCCCGCGACGCGCAGGAATTCGAACTGAACGCGACGGTCCAAGACCGCGACAGCGCGAAGCTGGCTTTGGTCAACAGCGTCGTCGACCTGTATTTCAATCTGGAATATCTGCGCGACACGATCAATCTGTCGAAACGCAACGTCGCCGCCTACCGTGAAATTCTGAACATCGCCGAAGAGCGGTTCAACGGCGGCAAGATCGACCGGCTGGAGGTCGCTCAGGCGCGTCAAAGCCTGATTTCCGAAGAAAACGCCCTGCTTGACGCGCAAACGCAGTACAAGGAAATGGAACAAAGTCTGCGCAACGTCCTGAATTTAAAGCCGACGGACGAACTCGACCTGCGTTTCGGGTCGATTTTGGCGCAAAAGCCGCTGGCGCTGAATCTGGACGCGCCCGTCGCGGTTTTGGCGAACCGTCCCGATCTGGCGGCGGCGCAATACCGTTTGAAAAAAGCGTTTTCGTCCATGAAAGCCGAAGAAAAAAACTGGTATCCGTCGATTTCGCTGAAAGGCGCGGTCGGTTCGTCGTCGCAGCACGCGAAATCCACGTTCGACTTTCCCTATCTGCTGGGCAGCGTGTCTTTGAACCTGCCGTTTTTGGACTGGAACCGCGTTAAAAACAACGTCAAAATATCCGAAGCCGACTATCAAATCGCGCTGATCGATTTCAAAGACGCGCTGACGCAGGCGCTGAACGAACTGTCGTACTACGCGTTCGCCTATGAAAAAACGCGCGAAACATATGCGAACACGCGGGCGAGCGTCCTGAACAAAGCGGACGTCACCGCGTACCACCGCGAACGCTACGCGGTCGGCAAGTCGGATCTGACGGATTTGCTGGAAGCCGCGCGTTCCGAAAACGCCGGCAAAAAGGATCTGGTCAAACAGAAATACCAGTTGCTGAAATACGAAAACTACATCTGCAAAGCGGCGGGGGGAAAATACTAGCCCCCTTCGCCCGCGGCGTCGTCTTTCGCTTCCTCCGCCAGCAGGTCGTCGATGTCCGCGGACACCAGTTCGTTGTAGTTGCGCAGATATTCCTCTTTCGTCAGGCAGTTCGACTTGGCTTTCCTTTCCCCGTCGTAGCCCGCCGCCGCTTCCGCCGCGGTCAGCTGCGTCAGGGGATCCGCGCCGGCGGGCTGAGGTTTCGACATATAGGCGACGTATTCGTCCTTTGTCACGCACCCGTCTTTGTTCGCGTCCATCTGAAACCAGTTTTCATCGGCGATGCCGCTTGAAATGTTGGCTAAAAAGTTGTCCGCCATTTCCTCCGTCGACATGGAATCCAGCTTTTTCGACAATTCCTCCATCTTGCCCAAAGCCTCGTTCATTTTTTTCATCGCCAGTTCGGGATCTTTGGCGAACGCCTCCATTTGCGCCTGACGTTCGGCGACGCCGTATTCGGCTTCCTTGCTGATCAGAGCCTGAAACTCCTCCTTGTCCAGCCGTTTGTCGCCGTTGACGTCGAACTGGTCGAACATCGCCGCCACGCGTTTTTTCTTTTCCGCCTTTTGTTCGGGCGTCAGCATGCCGTCCGCGTCGACGCCGTCCACAAAGTGTTTGTATTCATTTTCGGAAACGTACCGGTCGTCGTTCAAATCCAGCAAATCGAACGCGCCGCCCAGCATTTCCCGCACCTGCGGCTGCGCGATCGCCATTTGAACGGGCGGCAGCCCGCATTCGTATCCGCCGCAGTCTTCCGCCCGCGCCGCCGGCAAAACCGCCGCCAGAACAACCGCCGGCAAAGCCGCCGCCAACATCTTTTTATCCATTCTCCCCTCCTTTGGTTTATTTGCCCGCGCGCAACAGCGTCGACACCTGCGCGATCCATTCGGACACCCACACCGTGATGTACGGAATGTTCAGCGAAATGATGTGTTGAGTGACTTTGAACAAAACCGTCAGAACGATCGCCGTTCCGATCGTCAGTCCCAGCCCTTTCGCCAGCCCCGAAAAAAAGTTCAGCCAGAACAGCTTTTTCGGATTGTTCACCAGCTCGATGTATTTCAGCAGCTGCGCCTGATTCAGATCGTCGCACAGCCGTTTCACCAGATCGAACGACGCTTTGGCGTAATCCGTCTTTCCGTCGTCCGGCGATTCCTTGTTTTCGTTCATTTCTCTGCGGTTTTATCTGTTTTTGGACGTCAAAGCGCGCGCGACGACGGGATCGATCCGCCGCTTTTCCGCGTTTTTCGCCTGTTCCAAAGCGTTTTGCGACATGAAACGGTAGTGTTTGTTCAGATCGACGAAGCTTTCCAGCACTTCGGTCGGACGGTTGCCGTCGTTCATCTGTTCCAGATGTTCCGCCGTTGTCAGTTTGTAGTTCGGATCCTGACAAAAGGATCTGTAACAGCGCGTCGTCGCTTCGTCGATGACGGTGCCGCCCTTTTGCCACGCGTAGTTCATTCCCAGCGCGACCGCCGCCGTGCCGTCGGAACGGATATTGTCGCCGACCATGACCGCCGTCGACGGATCTTTGACGCCCATATCGTCCAAAATCCGCCGCATGTTTTTGGGATTGGGCTTGTTCGTTTTGGGTTCCAGAACGACCAGCTTGTCCCCCAGCGCGGCGCGCAGTTCGGCGGCTTTGCCCCGAACGGGCTTGCGGACGACCTTGCCGTCCTTTAAATCGGGCAGGACGTACAGCCCGTCCAGCATGTCCGCCGTTATGCCCATTTTCGCCAGACGCGGCACGCAGACGGATTCGCGCGAATCCGTGTAAAGAACGAATTTAGCGCCGGACGCCTTGATTTTGCGGATTGTCGCCGCCGCGCCGTCGTACAGTTCGGCGACGCTTTTTTCCTTGTCCCATTGGTGGAAAATTTTTTCCTGTTCGCGCTCCGTTTCGGGCGAATCGGGTTTCAGCGACGGCGTGCAGGCGACGTCCGCGCGCAAATCCTTGCCGATATAGGGACCGGAAATATGCTTCATGCTGTCGGGAACGTGCGCCAGCAAATCCCGTTCGATGTCCGCGCGGTCGCGTTTGTGCAGACGCGCCAGAGAATCCAGAGCATGATCCAGCGAATTGCCCCACGCGCCGAACTTGTCGGCGATCGTGTTGTCGATGTCGCTGACGATCAGGCAGACGTTCTTTTTATCGGTCATATTTCCCCCTTTTGGCGATTTATACGCGTATTGTACCAAAAAAAAGGCGTTCTGTCTAAAACTTTATTCCCCGCCGTCCGCGCATTTGGAAAAATCGACGGTGTAAAGCAGAAACGGCGCGGGCGTGTTCAATTCTTCGGTCACGCCGCAGGGCAGATCTTTGTTCGCGACGATTTTCAGCATCAGCGTGTCCGTCCTGTCCGCGTTTTTAAAAAAGGCGTAGCGGTCCCGCATGTCGTAAAACAAAGTCGGAACCCCCGGAATTTCGGCGTAGATCAAAATCGCCTTGACGCGGTGTTTTTTCAGCGCGGCGGTCATTTCGGCGGGATTGTTCGAAAACAGGGCGATATAGTCGTCGACGATGCCTTCGACGTTGCGGTGGTACGGCGTGCCGATCACTTTTTCGTCCAGCTTCCAGATGATTTCGGGACCCGACGACGTGTCGGACAGGACGCTTCCCTCGCCCGCGGGCAGATAGGGCTTGACCAGATCGAACGGCGGACGGCGCATGTTCATGACCTGGCGCACCGAATGATAGTTCACCCCCAGATACAGCGCGAACAAGGCGTAGACCGACCACAGGAAAGCCCCCTTTTTGCGTTCGGAACAGACGTATTTGTCCGCGCGCAGGGAAAAAGCCGCCATAAAGACGTAGGGGGAAAACAGCGACGACAGCCGCGCGTAGCGAATGGCGGTCAGCGCCAGCCCCGTCAGCAACAACAGCGGCGCGGCGACTAGCACCAGAACGGCGCGCTGTTTTTCGGAACAAAATCCGTACGCCGCCGCCCCGACGACCAGAGCCAGAACGGACGGGAAAGCCCCCAGAAAGAAAATCGCCGGTTCACGGACGGAGGGTTGCAGTTCGATGATGTCTTTCGCCCAAATGTCGTTGATAACGTCGGGAAAGTACGGCGCGAAAACGACGGACGGCGAAAAAACGGTCAACAGCAATCCCCCGAACGCGACCGCCAGAACGATCAAAGCGGACAGCCTGCGCCGCGGGGTCGCCAGCTTTCCCCGATCGTCCAGTTCCGCGGCGACCGCCATCGCGACGGCGGTCAGCCCCCACGCGGACACCGTCAGAAACGACAGCCGCCCGTTGTCGGGGTTGAAGAATCCCTCGAACGGCGGATTGACGACCAGACACGCCAGCGCGGCGAAAAAAGCGGACAGGCAGAACGACGACGCCGTTTTGATTTCCGCCTTGCCCGCGACGTACAGCAGCGCCAGCGACGCCAGCAGTCCGTAATAGATCAGCACGCCTTCGACCGACGCCCACAGGCACAGCGCCGCCGCGATTCCCGCCGTTTTCGTCGCGGACGGTTCCCTGCCGATCAGCGCGCGGACCAGCCCGCCCGCCGTCAGGAAAGTCAGCCACGCGACCAAAGCGTGGTGGTCGGGCTTTGTGAAAATGTAGGTTTCGGACACGGACGGCTGGACGAAGAACAGGCACACCCCGATCAGCCGGACAATGGGACCGCACAGCGGCTTCGTCCCCCACGCCAGCGCCAGCGCGGACAGGACGAGCATGCCCGCCTGATAAACGTATCCGCCGTAGAAAACGGCGTCTTTCGGCGTCATGAACGGCATCAGGGGCAATGAAAACAGAATCCACAAAACGTCCGTGATTCGGGTGAAGTGCAGCACTTCGCCGAACGGATAGTTCGAATGCATGTACGGCGTTTCCGCCCACGTTTTCGACGTCAGCAGATCCAGCGCGCGCCGCGCGTGGGTGTAGTTGTCCGTGTCGGGGTAGAAATCGTTCGACGCGGACAGCAAAGACGCCTGCGCGATCAAAACGAACAGCGCAATAAACAGATATTCGTGTTTTTTGTAAAAAGCGTACATGCCCTTTTATCCTTTGACCGTTTGGCAAAGAATAAGCAAATCGCGCCGCCGCGTCAAGAACGGGCGGCTAGCCGCGCCCGCCGACGGTGATTTTCGAAATGCGCGCGGACGGCTGACCGACGCCGACGGGGACGGTTTGCCCGCCTTTGCCGCACGATCCGATCCCCTGATCCAGACACGCGTCCTTCGCCACCATGTCGATGGCGTTCATCACCTCGATCCCGCTGCCGATCAGCGTCGCGTCCTTGATCGGGGCGGTGATTTTCCCGTTTTCGATCAGATACGCCTCCGCCGACGTGAAAACGAACTTGCCCGACGTGATGTCCACCTGCCCGCCGTGGAAAGATTTGGCGTAGACGCCCCGCTTCACCGACGCGATCAGTTCGTCGGGTTCCCTGTCCCCCGCCGTCATAAACGTGTTCGTCATGCGCACCTGCGGGGCGCAGGCATAGGATTCGCGGCGTCCGTTGCCCGTCGGCGCGCGGTTCGTCAGCCGCGCGTTCATGCGGTCCAGCATATAGTTTTTCAAAACGCCGTCCTCGATCAGAACTGTTCTTTGCGACGGCGTTCCCTCGTCGTCGACCGTGATCGATCCGCGCCGGTCGGGCAAAGTGCCGTCGTCGACGACCGTGACGCCCCTTGCCGCCACCCGTTCGCCGATTTTACCCGAAAAGACGGACGATCCCTTGCGGTTGAAATCCCCCTCCAGCCCGTGTCCGACGGCTTCGTGCAGCAAAACGCCGCACCAGCCGTTGCCCAGAACGACGGGCAGTTCGCCGGCGGGGGCGGGAACGGATTCCAGATTGACCAGCGCCGCGCGCAACGCTTCGTCTGCGGACGCCTTCCACGCCGTTTCCGCGATCAAACGATCGTAGACGAACCGCCCGCCCGAACCGTAGGATCCGCTTTCCATGCGGTCGCCCCGCTTAACGACGACGGAGATCATCAGATTGACCAGCGGTCGGACGTCCTGCGCTTCCGTCCCGTCGGCGCGCAGAATCTTGACCGCCCGCCATTCGCCCGACAAAGCCGCCGACACCTGAACGACGCGTGGATCCTTGGCGCGCAGATAGGCGTCGATCGCCCCCATCAGCGCGACCTTGTCCGCGAACGGCGTCAGCGACAGCGGATTGGCGTCGGTGTACAGCGGCTTCGCCTGTTTGATTTCCGGCAGATAAAGCGTCGCGCCAGCCCCCGATTTGACGGGCTGAACGCTTTGCGCCGCGCGTTTCAATGCGGCTTCGTCCGTTTCGTTCGAAATCGCGTAGGCGCAGGCCTCGCCCGACAGCGCGCGCAGTCCGAACCCCGACGTCGCGTCGAACGACGCCGTTTTGATCCGCCCGTCGTCCAGCGTCAGGCATTCGGAACAGCCGTGTTCCAAAAACAGTTCGCCGTCGTCGCACCCCGCCAAAGCGTCCCGCACGATTTTCTTTGCCCGTTCCTTGTCCAGCCGTTCAAAAAACAATTTTTCCGTGATTTCGCGCGCCGTCATTAAACGTTTCCTTTCTTTATTCGGGATTCTCGGGATATTTTTTTCGCAAAAAATGCTTTAAGAAAAAACATCATACGCGATTTTTCAAAAAAGCGCGAACCAAAAAGACGTTTCGGCGTTTTCCGCCGCGAAACCGCCGTTGACGGAAAAAGACGAAAAAAATCTTCCCGAATTTCGGAATCCGCGGTAAAATATTTCGTTTCTTTTACCGAAAGGGTTTCCAATGTCCGCGACGCCTCCCCGCTGGGATCTGAGCTTTTTGTACAAATCGATCGACGATCCGGCGATCGACGCGGATCTGGCGGCGGCGGAATTGCGGGCAAAGCGTTTCGAACGGCGCGGGCGCGGCGGAATCGAAAACATGACGCCCGACGATTTCGGGAAAATGCTGGTCGATTACGACCGGTTGAACGCCGACGTCGAAAAAGTCGACGCGTTCGCCTACATGAACTACTCCGTCGCGACGGATTCGGACGACGTCGCCGCCTTTTACGAAAAAACAGCCGAAAGAACCGGAAAAATCTATGACGAAATCGGATTTTTCGAATCCGAAATCGCCGGCATGCCCGAAGAAAAGCTGTCCCGCCTGACGACGACGCCGCAAGCCCGCCGGTTCACTTTCTGGATCGAACGGACGCGCGCGCAAAAACGTCCGACTCCGACCGCCGCGCAAGCGAAAAAATTGAACCGCGCGGACGGCGACGCGCGGCGGGCTTTGCGCCTGTACGACAAAACGCGCGGCGGCATCGATTTTAAACTGGACGGCGAAAAAGTCACGGCGGACGCGCTGTACGCGCTATCCTATTCCGCCGACGCCGGCGACAGGCTGAAAGCGGGACTGGCGCTGAACGACGGATATAAAAGCCGCGGCGACGTTTTCGCAAAAATCGTGACGACCGTCGCGCGCGCGAAACAGGTTTCCGACGACCTGTCCGGATTCAAATCCCCCGTCGAGGAACGCAACAGATCGAACGGAGTCGAAAACGGCGTCGTCGACGCGCTGGTTTCGTCCGTCGACGATTACGCCCCCGGCGTCGCGCACCGTTTCTACGCGCTGAAAGCCAAATGGCTGGGACGCGGCGAAATCGGATACTGGGACAGAAACGCGCCCGTCGCCGGCGTCGAACCGCGCCGCTACACTTTCGACGAGGCGAAAGACATCGTCCTGTCCGCCTATCGCGGCTTTGATGCCGAAATGGGGGACATCGCGCAGGCGTTCTTTGACGAAAAGCGCATCGACGCCGAACCCCGCGCCGGCAAAGAGGGCGGCGAATACGCCCAGCCCGTCGCGAACGGCAAAGCCTGCGTCAAAATGAATTTCAACGGCACGACGAACGACGTTCTGGCTTTGGCGCACGAACTGGGGCACGGCATTCATTACGAACTGGCGAAGAAAAACGGTTCTCTGGGAATGAACATGCCCGTCACGATCGAGGAAACCGCCTCGATTTTCGGCGAAACGCTGGCGTTCAACCAAATGCTGAAAAACGAAACAGACCCGAAACGGCGTTTCGCCCTGCTGTCCGACAAGATGACGCGCGTCATGCTGACGACGTTCCGGCAGGTCGCTCTGCATCATTACGAAACGGAAGTTCACGACGCCGTTCGGGAACGGGGGAAAGTCGACGCGCGGGACTTGAACGGCATCTGGACGAAAACGCAACGCGCCATGCTGGGACCCGCCGTCGAAAACGACGACCGCACGTCGTCGTCGTGGGCTGACGTGCCGCATTTGCTGCGCACGCCGTTTTACGTGTACGGCTACGCGTTCGGCGAATGCCTGACGGCGTCGCTGTACAAAACGTACGAAGACGGCGCGGTCGGGGATTTCCCGAAAAAATACAAGGAAATGCTGTCAAAGGGTTCGACCGAACATTATTCCAAGCTGTTGGAACCGTTCGGTCTGGACACGTCCAAACCCGATTTTTGGAAACAGGGGCTGGGCATGATGAAAGGTTACGTCGACAAACTGGAACGCCTGACCGAAACGCTGGGCATGGATCGGACGAGGCCGTCCCCCGCTTTGCTGAAACAGGCGAAAACCGCGGGCAGATAAATTCCGAAACGCGCAAAGGAAAGACCGGACGGCGACGCCTCCGGTCTTTCCTTCGTCATACTTCTTGGAGGAAGTTAAATTCGGTTTTATCTGGACATTTCGGCGAGTTTCATCATCGCGATCCGGCGCGTTTCCAACTGCTGTTCGATCTTGTCCATCGTTTTCGCCGCGGGCTGCCAGCCGAAACGGATTCCGGTCGTCTTGCTGATTTTTTCGGCGCGGTTCAAAACGTCGAAATTCTTTTTTCCCGTGCGGTAATTGTGCAGATAGGCGTTGATGTCGTCGACGTTGTACTGCGACGTGATGCCGATCAGCGCGCGGTACGTTTCCACAACGTGGTTTTTGTTGTAGTTCAAATTCTTCAATTCGGGATTCAGACGCGCCAGCTTGTCGATTTCGCCGTTCATTTCGTCCAGCGCCTTGGGCATTTCGGATTTGAACGATTCCCCGGCTTGTCTGGCGATCGGGTCTTCGGATTTCATAAAGCTGGCGGCGGTCGAATATTTCAAAAACCGTTTGCGGTATCCGTATTCGGCGAAAGCCGCCTCTTGCCCGTCGACGAAATTGTAACGTCCCGCGATGCCCGTCAATCCCGTTTCGTCTTCCATTCTGACGGCGTGAGCGGTGTATTTCGGACGCCCGTCCACCAGATACCGTCCGCCGCGGTCGTAGGCGTTTTCGATGAATTTAACCGCGCTTTCAACAGAATCAAATCTATCAGACATAATGTTTGTCCTTTCAAACTTTCTGAAACAGAAGATACCCCCGAAAGATTGACGCGTCAAACTTTTTTTTACGATTTTTTCGCTTTGGCGACGACTTTTTTCATCAGCGTCGAAAACGGATAGCCCCCGAACCGCGACGGCGGAACGAAAAAGCCGTCGGAATCGGGAACGGCGTCCGCCCGCGTCCGGACGATCGTCAGCGTCAGGTCGAAATGCGTGAAAACGTGCTTGACCGTTTTGTCCGTCACGATCCAGTCCGACGCGAACGGCAGGCTTTCGTCCGTGTTCCACGGCAGTTCCGTCAGTCCGGACAGCAGTCCTTTTTCCGCGCGTTTGCGGATAAAGACCTCGCCCGCGCCGTTTTCAATCCAGAACGCGTAGCCTTTTTTAACGGCTTTTTTCATTTTCGCGACGTTCGGAATCCGGTCGGTCGAACCGTCCCCGAACGCCCGACAGCCGTCCCGCCACGGGCAGAACGCGCACAGCGGCGCGCGCGGAGTGCAGACCGTCGCCCCCAGATCCATCATCGCCGATGCGTGATCGGCGGGGCATCGGGACGCGCGGGTCAGTTCGACGGCGAACGATTCGATTTTGTCCGCGATTTGCGAAACGGGGTCGGTCCACCCGTTCAATCGGGTCAGCACGCGAACGACGTTGCCGTCGACGACGGCTTCGGGCAGATTGAATCCGAACGACGCGACCGCCGCCGACGTGTACGCCCCGATCCCCGGCAGACGTTTCAATTCGCCGCGGTCTGCCGGAAATTTCCCGCCGTGGCGTTCGACGACCGCCTTGGCGCATTCGTGCAGTTTTCTGGCGCGCGTGTAGTATCCCAGTCCCTGCCAGTACAGCAGCACCTCGTCCGTTTCCGCCGCCGCCAGATCCCGCACGGTCGGGAACCGTTTCATAAACCGTTCGAAATACGGCAGGACGGTTTTAACCGTCGTCTGCTGCAGCATGATTTCGGACACCCAGACGGCGTACGGATCGGAATGCGCGCCGCCTTTCGCGCGCCACGGCAGGTCGCGCCCGTTTTTTTCATACCATTTCGCCAGTTTTTCGGTTAGAGTCATTCTTAAATCGCCTTTTGGAAGGAAACTAAGCCATATCCGGCGGCGAAAGCAACTTTAATTTTACGGGGGAAGCGATGCAGGGTATTGTTTTAAACGTGGATTTGAAATCGGATTCGGGACTGGTTCGCGGGGACGACGGCGCGCGCTACACGTTCGCCCTGCCCGTCTGCCGCGCGGGCGTCCCGCTGGAAGGCGCGCGGATCGATTTCGAATCCGAAAACGGCGCGTGCGTCGACGTGTACACGCTGTCCACTCCGGTCAAAGCGAAGCTCGACTGGCTGTTCTGGTTTTTGTTTTCCCCGCGCGGGCGGATATCGCGCGACCAGCTGATCGTGTTTCTGGCGGCGGCGGCGCTGTTTCTGCCCCTGCCCGCCCTGTGCGCCATGCTGGCGGGATCGGCGACGCTGTCGGTCACGGGCGGCGTTTTGTCCTTTTACGTTTTTTGCGCCGTTTTGACCAAGCGGTTTCACGATTCCGGCAGTTCCGCCTTTTGGCTGGCGTTCACGCTGTGCCTGTCGCTGGTTCTGGCGCTGGTCTATTCCGGCGTGCTGAAAGGCGTCCCCGCCGCCGGCGTCTGGGCGGTCGTCGCGCTGTTGTGCCTGTCGGCGCTGTTTTGCCTGTACCTGTGTCTGGCAAAGGGAAGCTTCGGCGAAAACAGATACGGCGCGGAACCCTACGCCAGCCGCACGGTGCGTCTGAAATAAACTTTTATTTTCCTTGATTTAACCGGAAAAAAGGCTAAGTAATAAGAAAAAACTTGGCAAAGAGGATACGCATGTTTGAAAACGACGCGGCGCAAAAGCCGCAGATGAAATATCTGAAAGATTACAAAAAGCCCGATTTCAAAATCGATTCGATCGATTTGGTTTTCGATCTGGACGAAGACGACACGCAAGTGGATTCGACCTTGCGCGTCGTCAGCGATTACGACCGTGCGGCGGGGGGGCGCCCGCTGGTTCTGGACGGAAACCGCCTGACGTTCAAATACGTTAAAATGGACGGACGCGAATTGAATCCCGACGAATACGAAGTCACGCCGAAATCGCTGACGGTTTTCAACCCGCCCGCAAAATTCACGCTGCAAATCGGCACGGAAATCCACCCCAAAGCCAACACCTGGCTGGAAGGGCTGTACTATTCCAACGGCACGCTCTGCACGCAGAACGAACCGGAGGGCTTCCGCTGCATCACCTATTATCTGGACCACCCCGACGTGATGAGCAGTTTCACCACGACCCTGATCGCGGACAAGAAAAAATACCCCGTCCTGCTGTCGAACGGCAATCCCGTCGAAACGGCGGATCTGCCCGACGGACGCCACAAAGTCGTCTGGCGCGACCCGTTTAAAAAGCCGTGCTACCTGTTCGCCGTCGTCGGCGGCGATCTGGCGTCCCTGCACGATTCGTACAAAACGAAATCGGGACGCGACGTCAAGCTGGGCATCTACGTCGAACACGGCTATGAAAATCAGGCGTCGTTCGCGCTGGAATCCCTGAAACGCGCGATGAAATGGGACGAAGACGTTTTCGGACTGGAATACGACCTCGACCTGTTCAACATCGTCGCCGTGTCCTATTTCAACATGGGCGCGATGGAAAACAAGGGGCTGAACATCTTTAACACGTCCTGCGCGCTGGTGAACAAAGACGTCGGCACGGACATCGATTTCGCCCACGTCGAAGGCGTCATCGCCCACGAATATTTCCACAACTGGTCGGGCGACCGCGTGACCGCGCGCGACTGGTTCAACCTGTCGCTGAAAGAGGGGTTCACCGTCTACCGCGATCAGGAATTTTCGCGCGACATGCACAACCGTTCCCTGAACCGCATCAACGACGTGTTCGACCTGCGCACCCGCCAGTTCCCCGAGGACGCCGGTCCTTTGGCGCATTCGGTGCGTCCCGAATCCTATCTGGAAATCAACAACTATTACACCGCGACCGTGTACGACAAGGGCGCGGAGGTCATTCGCATGTACGAAAAGCTGTTCGGCAGGGAAAATTTCCTGAAAGGCTGCGCGCTGTACTTCACGCGCCACGACGGACAGGCGGTGACGATTGACGATTTCGCCAAATGTCAGGAAGACGCCAACCACGCCGATCTGACGCAATTCAAACGCTGGTATTCGCAGGCGGGAACGCCGACCGTGACGGCGTCCGCGGTCTATGACGCGGCGGCGAAAAAATACGTTCTGACGCTGAAACAGGAAACGAAGCCCACCCCGAACCAGCCCGTCAAACTGCCGTTCGTGATTCCGCTGGGAATCGGTCTGATCGGCGCGGACGGCAAGGACATGCCCCTGCGGCTGGAGGGCGAGGACAAGCCGGTCGGAACGTCGCGCATCGTCGTTTTGCGCGAACCCGAACAGACGTTCACGTTCGTCGACGTCGCCGAAGAACCCGTCCTGTCCGCGAACCGCGACTTCACCGCCCCGATCAACTTCGTGATGGACTACACCGACGAACAGCGGATTCATCAGGCGCGTTACGATTCCGACCTGTTCAACCGCTGGGACGCGTCGCAGCAGTACGCGATCAAACTGATGATGCAGATGATCAAGGCTGTTCAAAACGGCGAAAAAGAGCCCGCTTTGAACGAAGAATACGTCAAGCTGTGGGGCGAATATCTGACGAACAAGACGGAAAATCCCGCCTACATCGCGCGTCTGATCACCCTGCCGCAGGAAAACTACATGGCGGAAAAGATGGACGTCGTTGACGTCGACGCGATTCACGTCGTGCGCGCGCAAATCAAAAAAACGCTGGCGACCCGCTACAAACGGGAATTGCTGGCGGCGTACCGCGAAAACGACACAAGCGCAGAACCGTACCGATTCACGACGGCGGACGCGGCGAAACGGTCGCTGAAAAACATGGCTTTGTCGTTCCTCGGCAACTTGGAAATCGAAGAAATCGACCAAATGGTGCAAAAGCAGTATTTCGACGCCGACAACATGTCCGACAAACTGGCGGCGATGAACATCTGTTCCAATTCCAAAGACCCGAAACGCGACGAAATCATGGAGGATTTCTATCAGCACTACAAACACGACGACGGCGTGATCAACAAATGGCTGTTTTCGTGCGCCTGCGCCGACCGCCCCGACGCGGTTTCGGTGGTCAGAAAGCTGATGGAACACCCCGCTTTCAACATCAAAAACCCGAACAAACTGCGTTCCGTGATGGGCGGTTTCGCCTACAACCAGCCGGAATTTCACAAAGCCGACGGGTCGGGATACGCCCTTGCCGCCGAAATGGCGATCAAGGTCGACGAATTCAACCCGCAAATGGCGTGTCACATGGTGCGCCCGATGATGCGCTGGAAACGGTTTGACGCGAAACGTCAGGAAATGATGAAAGCCGCTTTGCAAAAAGTTCTGGATAAAAAGGGACTGAGCAAAAACGTCTTTGAACTGGTGTCGAAATCCCTGTCCGACTGACGGGGACGGTCGCCCGAACGAAAAACAGCCCGCGGGTTGGTTCCGCGGGCTGTTTCCGTGTCAAAAAAAGCCGTTAAATCATCTTTTCCAGCACGTCGGCGATCGGCGCGATCGCGGACGCGTCCAGCTCTTCGGCTTTGCCCGCGTCGCACGCCGCCGCGACAGCGGGATCGATAGGCAGACGCGCGGTGTGTTCAATACCGTATTCCACCGCCGTTTTTTTCAAATGCGATTTTCCGAAAATCTCGTGTTCCGCGCCGCAGTCCGGACATTTGAAATACGACATGTTTTCAACCAAACCGATGACGGGAACATTCATCATCTGCGCCATTTTAACCGCTTTGCCGACGATCATCGACACCAGTTCCTGCGGCGACGTGACGACGACGACACCGTCGACGGGCAGGGACTGAAACACCGTCAGCGGCACGTCCCCCGTTCCGGGCGGCATATCGACGAACATCATGTCGACGTCGTTCCACAAAACGTCCGTCCAGAACTGGCGCACCGTTCCGCTGATAACGGATCCGCGCCACAAAACGGGATCGCTGTCGTGTTCCAGCAGCATGTTGACCGACATGATTTCGATGCCGCCGTCGGTTTCGGCGGGAAAGATGCCGTCCTTGTTTCCGAAAGCCTTTTGCGTCACGCCGAACGCGCGGGGAATGGACGGTCCGGTAATGTCGGCGTCCAGAATCGCCGTTTTGTGTCCGCGGCGGTTCATCGCCACCGCCAGCATGGACGTGACCGACGATTTGCCGACGCCGCCCTTGCCGCTGACGACGCCGATCACCTTTTTGATTTTGGACGACGGCTTCGGCGCGTCTTTTTGAATTTCCCCGCGTTCGCCGCATTTCGCGCGGCAGGACGCGCAATCGTGATTGCATTCCGACATTTCAAGCTCCGTAAAGTTATGACAAACCGTTCTTACGCCGAAGAAACAGCCGCGTCAACCGGAACAGGCGATTTATTTGCGGTCGCGATCCAAATGACGGAAACGGACGAACATCGGCTTTCCGTCCGATTTTCTGCGTTCGGCTTCCTCGTCGGCTTTGCGGCGGGCTTCGGCCTTGTCCGTTTCGGCGCAATAGGCGTGGATTCGTTCCAGCATCGCGTGCCCGCGGCGTTTTATCCCGTTCCAGCGGCGGCGCCCGTCGGACATTTCCGCCTCTTCGCTTTCATCGTGCATCCGCCAGTCGACGTGGACGAACAGCACTCTGATGATTTCCATGACAAGACGGGAAAACGCCGATTTGACCGAAATGAAGATTCGGGGTTCGCCTTCGCCCGACGGTCTGCCGATCGGTTCGCCCATTTCGCGCAATTCCTCCGGCGTCGGCGTGTCGTGGCTGAGGTTCAGAAAACGCGCCAAAGACGCCAGCGTCTGCCCTTGCAGCAAAACGGACACGATCACCAGAAAGAAAATCACGTTGAACAGCTCTTGCGCGCCTTCGACATGATTCATCAGCGGATACGTCGCCAGAATGATCGGCACGGCGCCTTTCAGCCCCGCCCAGCTGACGAACAGCTTTTCGCCGCGGGTGTATTCGCTTTTCGCCAGACAGACGAACACCGCCAGCGGACGCGCCACCATGATCAGGCAGACCGTCGCGCTCAAAGCCGTTCCGAACAGACCGCCCAGCTCTTTGGGATTGACGAACAGCCCCAGCGTCAGGAACATCAGAATCTGCATCACCCACGACAGCGCGGATTGAAACTGAACGAACGGGTTTTTATACGGATACGACGCGTTGCCCAGCACGATTCCCGCGATGTACAGCGCCAGATAGCCGCTGCCTCCGACCAGTTGCGTCAGCGAAAAGATCAGACAGACGACGCTGACGCCGAAAACGGGATACAGCCCTTGGTACACGAACGAAAACTTTTTCAAAACCGCCAGAGCCAGCACGCCCAGACCGTAGCCCAGAATCGTCCCCAGCCCCATTTGCAGAATCAGCATCACGATCAGGTTCGACGCCGAAAACCGGCCCCCCGCCGTCAGATAGGCGATCGCCCCGACCGACAGAATTACCGCCATCGGGTCGTTCGATCCCGATTCGTATTCCAGAACGGATTTCAATTTCGGATTGTTCAGATAAAGCCCGTTCGTCCGCAGAATATTGAACACGGCGGGCGCGTCCGTCGACGACAGAATGACGCTGAGCAGCAAAGCGATCGCGAACGGCATTTCCAAAACGTAAAAGGACAGCAGGAACATGAATAAAGCCGTCAGAGCCACCCCCGCCGTCGCCAGCACGGTGCCGCGCCCCAACACGCTTTTAATGGATTCCCAATTCGATTCCAGCCCGCCCGAAAACAGAATGAACGCCAGCGCGAACGACCCGATGTAATTGCTCAGTTCCGCGGAATAAAACTGGATTCCCGCGCCGTCCGACCCCGCGATCATGCCGACCGCCAGAAACACCAGCAAAGACGGTATGCCCAGCTTGCTGGAAATACGGTTGGCAAACACGCACATCAACAACAACAGCCCGCCCAGAGCCATTAAAATTTCCAGCTTCATCGTCTTTCCCCCTCTTGATGTCCGAATATGAATCAGTTTGCCCGATTCGTTTCGCCGCCGTCAACGCATTTTTCGGCAAAGCCGTTGTTTATCCTTGATTTTTTCCCAAAAAAGACGGCGCCGTTTCAAAACGGCGCCGCCCGATGTTCAAAAGGCGTTTCATTCCTTGACAACGATATAGGTGATTTGCTCCCTGTCCGCGCGAATCACGCGGATCAGCCGCCCCGCGACCGAAATCATCGTCGCGTCCGCGGGGAAAGACAGCGTGTCGAAACTGCCCTTGCCGCCGTTCGTTCCGGGGACGGAATCCTTGTAGAACAAAACGATCTGGTTGTTTTTGATGCCGTCGTAAATCACTTCGAAATCGCTAAACGGCAAGGTCGCGGTCTGTTCGCGCGTCGCCCTTTTCAGCTTTGCCGACACGGGCGAAAAGCTGGCTTTGTCCGGAAAAATCGTCACGCGTTTGCTGTTTTTGATGTCGTACAGATAGCGCGTCTGCAAAAATCCGTTCATATCCGCCAGAAAATAATAATGTCCGACTTTCGGCAGGACGTAATACTTTTCCCCGTTCAGCTCAAACGTGCCGTAAATCTTGTATTGTTTGGCTGGCAGTTTGATTTCCTCCGTCCCCACTTTGAACACGACGTCGCGGTCCAGCGTCATTTCGCTGAGAATCGTCTTGTCCTTGCGAAAAGCCTGTTCGCGCAGTAAAATGTCGCCGACTTTGATCGAAACGGTTTCGTTTAAAACGTAATTGTTTCTGTATACCGTTTCCGTTCCCGCGAAAATGCGGTCGGGCGGGGGCGGCTGAATCGCATAGGAACGCGCGGGCGTGTGCATTTCGTGGATTCCCTTGGACAGGATCGCCTCTTCCGGAACGAAAACGCACGAAGCCAGCGCGGGCAGAATCATAAAAAGAAAAGCGGTTCGCATAAAAAATCTCCTTCCGGCGAAAAAATCACCTCTTTATGGATTGACAATACCCGACAATCTTTGTATTGTCACCTATCTTCTTTTGAAGACAGTTAAGTTTGAGGATTGTGTTATGAAAGTTCGTAATTCCCTGAAATCCGCCAAGTTGCGCGACAAAGATTGCAAAATCGTCCGCAGAAAAGGGCGCGTGTACATCATTAACAAGAAAAATCCGCGCATGAAGGCTCGTCAGGGCTAATCCGAGCGGATTTTCCAAACAAAGAAAAAGCCTGCATTTTTGCGGGCTTTTCGTGTTTGTTTCATTGAAAAAGCGGAAACGTCCCGCGAAACGGCGAAACGGATTTCACCCGTCTTTGCGCAGCGAATCGACGACCGCCGCCATATCGGGCGGCAAAGGCAGTTCGAACCGCATCGTCTTTCCCGTCAGCGGGTGTTCAAAACTCATTTTATACGAATGCAGAGCCTGACGGGGAAAAGCGACCGCCGTTTTCAGCGATTCGCTTTTGGCGGATTTCGGCGTTTTGCCGTACACCTTGTCCCCCAGCAAAGGGTGTCCCAACGCCGTCATATGGACGCGCACCTGATGCGTGCGCCCCGTTTTCAGCGAACATTCGACCAGACCGACCGCCCCGTTTTCAAATGTCGCCAACGTGCGGTAATGCGTTTCCGCGCGTTTGCCGCCCGTTTTCAAAACCGCCATTTTCTGCCGGTTCAAAGGACTGCGCCCGATTTGCGTTTCAACGACGCCCCGCGCCGGATTCGGACGCCCCCACACCAGCGCCAGATAGCACCGTTCCAGACTGTGGACGGCGAATTGAGCGGACAAGCCGTTGTGCGCGGCGTCGTTTTTGGCGACCACCATCAGCCCGCTGGTGTCCTTGTCCAGCCGGTGTACGATGCCGGGGCGCGCGACGCCGCCGATTCCCGACAGGGAATCCCCGCAATGCGCCAAAAGCGCGTTCACCAAAGTGTTGTCGCGGTTGCCCGCCGCGGGGTGGACGACCATGCCCGCCGGTTTGTTCAAAACCAGCAAATCGTCGTCTTCGTACACGATGTCCAGCGGAATGTCCTGCGCCTCGGGAACGGCGGCGGTCGGCTTCGGAATTTCCAGCCGGTACACTTCGCCCGCGACGGTTTTACGGTCCTGATCCGAAACGACGACGCCGTTCGACGACACCGCCCCCCGTTCGATCAGGGCGGAAACCCTGCTGCGCGACAGTCCGGTGCGCAAAGACAGCCATTTGTCCAGCCGCGTTTTGGCTTCGGCGGGATCGACGGCGGGGGTTGTGATGACGGCGTTTTCGTTTTCGATCATGCGCCGACTGTACCACACGCGCGCGAAACTTGCGCCCGTTTTTTTGCGCTTTCGGATTTTTTTCTTTTCGGTTATAAAATAAGAAAACGCAACAGGGAGTCACAACCATGAACAAAGTCGCCTATTTGAAACTGCTGATCGGCGTCATCACGTTTTTGATTTTTCTGACGATGGGCGGCATCGTGTACGGGTTGCTGAATTACAAGTCGACGCCGAAACTGATTACGGGTAAAAACAAATCCGCCGTCACGGTCGACGGCGCGCCGGTCGTCCGCCTGAACCTGACGGCGGGCAAGGAAAAGATCAAAGCCGCCCTGCCCTGCGGCGAAATGCTGTGTCTGCACGTCGAATCCGCTTTCGACGGCGACGGCGTCATCGTGTTCGATCCCGCGCGCCGGCAAGTTCACGCCGTTATCCGCGCGAACGCCGCGCCGCAAACGGCGAAAAAGGAAAAGACCGGCGATTCCGGAAAATAAGCGTCGGGAAAAGCTTTCGCCCGTCCGAACCGCGGGGCGTTTTTATCCGCGCGTCCGGTCGCGGGAGGGGATTCGCCGGATAACAAAAGAATTGATTTCTTCGCCGCCGCCCTATATTTTCAAAACGCTTTTGATCAAAACGCGGAGGTATCCGACATGAGCGCGAAAACCAAGATCATCATCGACACCGATCCGGGAATCGACGACGCGATCGCCCTGTTTATGGCGATGGCGGATCCCGATTTGGACATCGTCGGCATCACCGCCGTCAACGGCAACGTCGCGGTCGACAAAGCCGAACTGAACGCGCGGCGCGTCTGCGGTTTCGCGTGGCACACGGACATTCCCGTGTACAAAGGCTGCGACCGCCCTTTGAAACGTCCGACGTTCAACGCCGAATGGGTGCACGGTTCGGACGGACTGGCGGGATTGGACTTCGGCATGCCGAGCGGCAAAAGCGAAAACGAAAACGCCGTCGACTTTATCATTAAAACGCTGATGAAGTCGCCCGAACGCGAAATTTCGCTGGTCGCGATCGGACCGCTGACGAACATCGCCACCGTTTTTCTGAAAGAACCGAAGACCGTTTCCAGAATCCGCGAACTGATCATCATGGGCGGCGCGTTTTGCGAAGACGGTCCGCGCGGCAATTCGACGCCCTACGCCGAATTCAACATGCTCGCCGACCCGCACGCGGCGCAAATCGTTTTCGACACCGCCGAACGCGTGACCGTCATTCCGATGGAAGTCGGCATGCAGGCGACGGCGGACAAAGCCTATATCGAAAAAATGCGCGACCTGAACACGCGCTGCGCGGCGATGAGCGCCGATCTGCTGGAAAAAACGGCGAAAGTCCTGTCCGAACATCAGGCGAAACTGCGCAAAGACGGCGTTGCGCCGGAAACGGGAACGTCGCTGTACGATCCGTGCGCGATCGGCTGTCTGATCCGCCCCGCCCTGTTTTCGGGGCGGTACGGGACGGTTCACGTCAACACCGATCCGGACGACGAAAAATTCGGCATGACCTCGTTTGACGAAGGATCCAAACGCAACTGCCTGGTGACGCACAAGGTCGACAAAGAGCCGTTCAAGGAAATGCTGTTGAAACATCTGGCGGATCTGCCATGACCTTTCCCGCTTCGCGTTTGTCCGTCGCCCCGATGATGGATTGGACGGACAGGCATTACCGTTACTTCGTCCGCCGGCTGACGCGGCGCACTTTGCTGTACAGCGAAATGATCACGGCGCAGGCGGTCGTGTTCGGCGGCGCGGAAAAGCTTTTATCCTACGACGACGCGGAACACCCGCTGGTTTTACAGCTGGGCGGATCGAATCCCGATCTGCTGGGCGAAGCCTGCCGAATCGCCAAAGCCTTTCGTTACGACGGCGTGAATTTAAACGCGGGCTGTCCGTCCGAACGCGTTTCCGCCGGCTGTTTCGGGGCGGCTTTGCGCCGCGATCCGGAGCTGATCGCCGATTGTCTGCGGGCGATGCGCGAAAATTCGGACGTTCCCGTTTCCCTGAAAACCCGCATCGCGCTGGAAGAAACGACGCCCGATTCCGACGGCTTCGACGATTTGCGCCGTTGCGCCGAACTGGCGGAAAAAGCGGGGTGCGGCGAAATCGTCGTTCACGCGCGCAAAGCCCGGTTAAAGGGATTCACCCCGAAACAGAACAGGGAACGCCCGCGGCTGGATTACGATTTGGTCTACCGGTTCAAAACGGCTTTTCCCGAACTGACCGTTTCGATCAACGGCGGCGTCGCCGATCTGGACGCGGCGAAAGACCATCTGCGCCATGTCGACGGCGTGATGATCGGACGCGCGGCGTACGGCGATCCGTACATGCTGGCGCGCGCCGACCAAGAAATCTTCGGCGAACAAACGCCCGTCGTTTCCGGGACGGACGCCGTGCGCGCGATGATGCCGTATTTGCGAAAACAGACGGAATCGGGCGTTCGCCCCCACGCGGTCACGCGGCATTGGCTGAATTTGTTCAAAGGGCGCGCGGGCGCGGCGGCGTGGCGCAGAACGCTGACGGAAGCGTCGCTCGCGCCGGACGCTTCCTTTAAAACAGTTGCGGAAGCCGTCAATAAGGTTATATCCTCTGTCGAAAACCATTTATCGGAGAATACGCTATGAGCGACACGACTCTTCTTGTTTTATCGGGTGTTCTGGGCTATCTGCTGGGATCGATTCCGTTCGGCATCGTCTTTACGCGTCTGGCGGGACTGGGCGACATTCGCAAAATCGGATCGGGCAACATCGGCGCGACGAACGTTTTGCGCACGGGACGCAAGGATCTGGCTTTGCTGACGCTTTTGTTCGATTCGGGAAAAGCCGCTCTGGCGGCTGGAATCGCCTACTACTGCGTTCCCGAAGACGGCGTCGGCGACACCGCGGCGCTGATCGCCGGCACGGCGGGCGTGCTGGGTCACAACTTTCCGGTTTGGCTGAAATTCAAAGGCGGCAAAGGCGTCGCCGCGACGCTGGGCATGCTGTTGGCGACCTGCTGGCAGGCGGGGTTGCTGGCGTGTCTGACCTGGCTGGTCATGGCTTTGCTGTTCCGCTATTCGTCGCTGTCCGCGCTGACCGCGCTGGTTTTGGCGCCCGTGTACGCGCATTTCTTCGCCACGCCGGAATTCGTGTGGTTTTACGGTTTTCTGGCGGTTTTGTCCGTCGTTCGCCACCGGTCGAACATCGCTCGCCTGATCCGCGGCGAGGAAAGCAAAATCAAGTTGAAGAAAAAGGCGGAATGACGTTTTGAATTACGCGGAAAAAATCGATCGTTTGCGCTTGTTCCGTTCCGAAAACGTCGGCGCGGTCACTTTCCGCGTTTTGATGCAACACTTTAAAACGGCGGCGGCGGCTTTGGACGCCCTGCCCGACAAAGCGCGGCGCGGCGGCATGAAAAAGCCCCTGCGGATCTGTTCCGCCGCCGACGCGGAACGCGAATACGCGGCGGTCGAAAAAGCCGGCGCGGAAATGATCTTTCTGGGGGAAAACGATTACCCCGACCGGCTGTCCGTTTTGCCGGACGCCCCGCCCGTTCTGACGGTTTCGGGCGACAAGGGGCTGTTGAAATCGCCGCAGGTGGCGATCGTCGGCACGCGCAACGCGTCGCTGAACGGACGCGAAATCGCCCGCAACATGGCGCGCGAACTGGCGGCGGCGGGCTACGGCACGGTGTCCGGGCTGGCTTTGGGCATCGACGGAGCGGCGCATTTCGGCGCGTTGCAGGCGAACAATCCCCGCGCGTCGACCACCGCCGTTCTGGGCACGGGCGTCGACGTCCCCTATCCCGAACCGAACCGCCGGCTTTACGACGAAATCCGCGAAAAAGGCGTTCTGGTTTCCGAATACCCCTTGGGCGCGAAGCCGCAGCCGTCGAATTTTCCGCAAAGAAACCGCATCATATCGGGACTGTCGGTCGGATTGGTCGTCATCGAAGCCGCCCTGCGTTCCGGTTCGCTGATCACGGCAAACAAAGCGCTTGAACAGGGAAAGGACGTGTTCGCCGTCCCCGCGACGCCGACGGACGACCGCGCGAAGGGCGTCAACCATTTGATCAAAAACGGCGCGCCTTTGGTCGAAAACGCGGCGGACGTCATCGAACATTTGCAATCCGCGCCGCTGTTTTCCCTGTCGGAAAAGGCTTTCGTCCGCCCCGAACCGCCGGCTTCGCCCGCCGTGACGCCCGACGTCGGCGACGCGGACAGAAACGGGATTTTGTCGCTGCTGGACGGCGCGCCCGTCGAAATCGACGCGCTGATTCGCGAAACGGGCTTGCCAGCGGACGCGATTTCGGTTTTATTAGTGGAATTGGAACTGGCGGGGCAGATCGAACGCCTGCCGGGCAACAGGGTTTTGCGTGTTATTTCTTTGTAAAGGCTAACGGTTATGGACGTTGTGATCGTCGAATCCCCCGCGAAAGCGAAAACCATCAACAAATATCTGGGATCAAACTACGAGGTGATCGCCAGCTTCGGGCATATCCGCGACCTGCCCGCCAAAAACGGATCGGTGCGCCCCGACGAGGATTTCGCCATGGACTGGGCGATCGAACCGAAAGACGAAAAGCACATCAAAGCCATCGCGACCGCCGTCGCCAAAGCCGACACCGTCTACCTCGCCACCGACCCCGACAGAGAAGGGGAGGCGATCGCCTGGCACGTCGCGCAGGAACTGACCAAACGCGGCAAACTGAAAGGCAAGATTTTAAAACGCGTCGTGTTCAACGAAATCACCAAAGCCGCCGTCACCAACGCCATGAAACACCCGCGCGAAGTCGACATGCCTTTGGTCGACGCGTATCTGGCGCGCCGCGCTTTGGACTATCTGGTCGGCTTTACGATTTCGCCCGTTTTGTGGCGCAAGCTGCCGGGCAGCCGTTCGGCGGGACGCGTCCAGTCCGTCGCCCTGCGTCTGGTCTGCGACCGCGAAAACGAAATCGAATCGTTCAAAGCGCAGGAATACTGGACGATCGATTCCGACTTTTTGACGCCGCGCGCGGACCTGTTCACCGCGCATCTGTCCGTTCTGGACGGCAAAAAAGTCGCGAAATTCACTTTGACGAACGAAGCGGACGCGAACGCGGCGCGAAAGAAAATCGAATCCGCGAACTTCGATGTCGGCGAAATCGAACGCAAAACCGTCAAACGTTCCCCCGCGCCCCCGTTCACGACGTCCACCCTGCAGCAGGAAGCGGCGCGCAAACTGTTCTTTTCCGCGAAAAAAACCATGCAGCTGGCGCAGCAGCTGTACGAAGGGATCGACATCGGCGGCGACACGGTCGGTCTGATCACCTACATGCGTACCGACGGCATTCAAATGGCGCAGGAGGCGATCGCCGAATCGCGTTCGGTCATCGCCGACGATTTCGGTGACAAGTACCTGCCCGAAAAGCCGCGCTATTACAAAAACAACGTCAAAAACGCGCAGGAAGCGCACGAGGCGATCCGCCCCACCTCCCTGCGCCGCCGCCCCGAGCAGATGGCGCGCTATCTGAACAAAGATATGAAAGCCCTGTACGAACTGATTTACAAACGCGCTCTGGCGTCGCAGATGCAAAACGCGGAAATCGACAAAATGGCGGTTGACTGCCCGTCCCGCGACGGAAAAATCGTTCTGCGCGCGACGGGACAAGCCGTTTCGTTCGACGGTTTCCTGCGCGTGTATCACGAGGATTTGGACGACGGGGACGAGGAAAACGGCGCGATTTTGCCCGCGATGACGACGGGCGAGGCGCTGGATCTGAAAACCGTCCGACCCGAACAGCACTTCACCCAGCCGCCGCCCCGCTATTCCGAAGCCAGTCTGGTCAAAAAACTGGAAGAACTGGGCATCGGGCGTCCGTCGACCTACGCGTCGATTCTGTCCGTGTTGCAGGAAAGAAACTACGTCCGTCTGGAAAAACGCCGCTTTATTCCCGAAGACCGCGGTCGCATCGTGACGGCGTTCATGGAAAACTTTTTCAACAAATACGTCCAGTACGACTTTACGGCGGATCTGGAAAACGCGCTGGACGACGTGTCCGCCGACAAGCTGGACTGGAAAGCGTTGCTGCGCGGATTTTGGGCGCAATTCGACGCGACGGTCAAAAACGTCGAACCGCTGACGATCACGGACGTTTTGAACCGGCTGGAAGAAAGCCTGTCCGAACACCTGTTCCCGAACCCCGCCGACCGCGTCTGCCCCGAATGCGGCGCGACCAAAGGCGGAAAACTGAGCCTGAAAATCGGAAAGTTCGGCGCGTTCATCGGGTGTTCGAACTACCCCGAATGCCGCTACACGCGCCCGTTCGGCGGACAGGCGACCGAAGAGAAATCGTCCGATGAACCGGATCTGCGCGAACTGGGAACGCATGACGGCGAAGACGTCGTTCTGCGCAAAGGTCCCTACGGCTGGTACGTCCAGCAGGGCAAGGACGCCCCCAAAGCCGCCAAAGGCGAAAAAAAGGAAAAATCGACGGCGAAGCGCACGTCTTTGCCGCGCAACATGAATCCCGCCGACGTGACGCTGGAACAGGCGGTCGCGTTGCTCGCCCTGCCGCGGACGCTGGGCGTCAACCCCGACAACGGTCAGGAAATCCAAGCGGGCGTCGGGCGTTTCGGTCCCTATCTGAAAATCGGATCGACGTTCAAATCGCTGACGGCGGCGGACAACGTGCTGACGATCGATCTGCCCCGCGCTTTGGAACTGCTGGCGAACGTCAAGGAAAAGACCCCGCCGCAGGAAATCGGCGCCCACCCCGCGGACGGCAAGCTCGTCACCGTCGGATCGGGACGGTTCGGTCCCTATATCAAGCACGGCTCCGTCATCGCCTCCGTTCCGAAAGCGATCCGCGATGAAAACCGTTTGCCGACGATGGACGAAGCCGTCGCCCTGCTGGCGGCGAAAGCCGAAAAACAGCCCAAAGCCGCCGCGAAGAAAACGGCGGTGAAAAAGACGACCGCGGCGAAGAAGGCGGCGACAGCCAAAAAAACAACAGCGGCGAAGAAAACGACCGGAAAAACAGCCAAGGCGAAGAAAGAATGAGCAAATCCAAAGCCCCCCTGCCCGGAATGGACGATTTGATCGCGTTTTTAAATGAAAACGCCGGCGCCGGCAAACGCGAAATCGCCCGCGCCTTTCACGTCAAAGGCGACGACAGGGCGAAGCTGAAAGAGATGCTCAAAGATTTGAAATCGTCCGGAAAAATCGAAACGCTGACCGGCAAGAAACTGGTTCCCGCGGACGGTTTGCCCGAATATTGTCAATGCGAAATCACGGGATCGGATTCGGACGGCGAATTGGTCGCGCGTCCGTTGAACTGGGACAAGCCGACGCCGAAACCGCAAATCCTGATCACCGATTTGGGACGTTTGCGCCCGCCTCCCGCCGAGGGGGATCTGGTGTTGCTGAAACTGACGCCGAAAGGAAAAAAGTTCTTTCACGGCGCGGTGATCCGCCGCCTGTCCGCCAAACCGGAACGCATCGTCGGCGTGTTTGACACGACATCGGGCAAAGGCGGACGCATTTTGTCCGTCGACCGCCGTCTGCGTCAAAACTACTTCGTCGATTCGGATCACGCGGGCAAAGCGAAAAACGGCGACGTCGTCGTCGCGGAAATCATCGGATCGGCGTTCAACGCGGCGACCAGACGCGCCCGCGTCGTCGAGGTCGTCGGTCGCGCCGACGCCCCCCGCGCCGCCAGCCTGATCGCCCTGCGCCTGCACGCCGTGCCGACGGAATTTTCGCCCGAAGCGCTGAAACAGGCTGAAAAGGCGAAATTGCCCGACATGAAACACCGCGCGGATCTGCGCGGCGTTCCCCTCGTCACCGTCGACGGCGAGGACGCGCGCGATTTCGACGACGCCGTGTTTGCCGAACCCGACGGGAACAAAGACAATCCCGACGGCTGGCGTATCATCGTCGCCATCGCCGACGTGGCGTATTTCGTGCGCCCCGGAACGCCGCTGGACGACTGCGCGCGCGAACGCGGCAACTCCGTCTACTTTCCCGACCGGTGCGTGCCGATGCTGCCCGAAAAGCTGTCGACGGATCTGTGTTCCCTTCAACCCGCCAAAGACCGCCCCTGCATCGCCGCCGACATGCGGATCGACAAAAACGGCAGACTGGTTTCCAAAAAATTCGTCCGCGCGATGATGCGTTCCGCCGCCCGCCTGAACTATCACGAAGTCCAGCGGGTCTACGACGGCGGACTGCCCGAAATGAACGACGATTTGCGCCGCCACATTACGGATTTGCGCGGCGCGTTTCTGGTTTTGAACGCTGCGCGGGAAAAACGCGGCGCGCTGGATTTGGACGTCGTCGAACGCGAAATCAAACTGGACGAAAACGGACAAGTGGCTTCGATCACGCCGCGCGAACGGCTGGACAGCCACAAAACGATCGAAGAGTTTATGATTCTGGCGAACGTCGCCGCCGCCGAAACGCTGGAGGAAAAGGACGTCCCCGCGATGTACCGCGTCCACGAACCGCCAAGCGCGGAAAAAGCCGCCGCTTTGCAGACGTTTTTGGGATCGCTGGGGATCAAGGCGGGCAAAAACGGCAAATTGCGCAACAACGACATCAACGCCGTTTTGGATCAGGTGCGCGGCACCCCGCGCGCGGGCATGGTCAACGAACTGATTTTGCGAACGCAGAGTCAGGCGCGTTACAGCCCCGAAAATCTGGGGCATTTCGGGCTGGCTTTGGAAAAGTACGCGCATTTCACGTCCCCGATCCGCCGCTACGCCGACCTGCTGGTGCACCGCGGGCTGATTTCGGCTTTGCGTCTGGGAAACGACGGTCTTTTGGACGAAAACGGCGACGTCACCTGCGACATGGTCGATCTGGGCGACCACATTTCGGCGACGGAACGCCGCGCCGCCGCCGCCGAACGCGACGCGGAAGACCGCTATCTGTCCGCGTATCTGAAAGACAGAATCGGCGAACGGTTCGGGGGCGTCGTCAGCGGAGTCAGCCGGTTCGGTCTGTTCGTCACCGTGGACGACATCGGCGCGGACGGATTGATTCCCGTATCGACCCTGCCCCGCGACTATTACCTTTACGACGAGGAACGCCACCGCCTGACCGGATCGTCGACGGGCGTTTCCTACGAACTGGGCGAACACGTTTTCATGACGCTGGCGGAGGCGTCGCCGATCACGGGCGGGTTGCTGTTCCATATCGTCGATTCGGGGGAAAAGCGCGCCGGTCGCCAAAAAAAACCGGCTTTGCCGAAACCGAAACGCGGCGGCAAAAAGCCCTTTGCGCCGAAACGCAAAAAAGCCAAAAGGAAATAAGCATGCGCCGGTTGCCGTTCATCGCGCTGGGAACGATGCTGTCGCTGTTTCCGATGACGGGACGGGCGGCGGACGTTCCCGTGTGGTGGGAAACGGTGCTGTCGGATTCCCGCTTTCCGGCGGACCGCATGCAGAAAAACATGCAGGCGGCGTGCGAACTGATCACGCGAAAATCTCTGACGCCCGTTTCTGCGGGCGAACTGGCGTTCGAAAGCGTCAAAGCCCTGTCGACCATCGACGGCAAAATCCGCATCGTCAGGGACGGGAAACGCGTTCTGATTCTCGGCGCGGACAAAATTTTGAAAAGCTTTTCCGCCCCCGACGATTCGGACTGCGCGGGCTGGTCGCGCCTGATTTTGGCGGCGACGGTCGAAGCCCGCCCCTATTCCCCCAAAGCGCGCGCCGCCGACGCGGAGGAGTTTTACAACATCTTTTTAAACGCGGCTTTGGCGAAGATTGATTCGTATTCGCATTACGCGGGTGCGGATCCGGCGGAATTGAAACCGCTGAAAAATCCCGCCGGCGTCGGCATCGCCTACCGCCGCGTTGGAAAGTATCTGGAAATCACGTCGATCCTGCCCGACGGCGCGGCGGCGCAGTCCGATCTGGCGGTCGGCGACAGAATCGCCGCGATCGACAGCCGTCCCGTGTCCGAACTGTCCCGCGTCGAAGCGTTGAACCTGTTGCGCGGCGAAGCGGGCTCAACCGCTTTTCTGACACTGCGCAAAGACGGAAAAACGCAGACCCGCGCGCTGACGCGCAAGCCCGTGTCGTCCACCCCCGTGACGTATTTCTTTGACGACGAAAACGCGCTGATGACGATCAAAATCGCGGCGTTTTCGGAACGCGCGGCGGCGGGGCTGACGTTCGCGCTGAACAAAGCCCGCAAGCTGGGCGCGAAGGGGCTGATCATCGATTTGCGCGGCAACACGGGCGGTCTGCTGCGCCAAGCCGTCCTGTGCGCCGACATGTTCCTGCCCGAAGGACTGCGCGTCATAAAAACAAAGGGGCGCGCGCCGGAAACGGAACAATCATACACATCGACCGCGAAAGACGACCGTCCCGTCTATCCGATCGCTTTGCTGGTCGACGCGAAAACGGCGTCCAGCGCGGAATTTTTCGCGGGCGTGCTGCAGGAATACCGTCACGGCGTCGTCATCGGCACGCCGACCTACGGCAAAGGCGTGATTCAGGCGAACGACGCCCTGCCCGACGGCGGCAGAATCCACCTGACGTGGGCGAACTATTATCTGCCGTCCGGATACACGCCGCAGGGATACGGCATTTATCCGAACGTCTGCACGTCGAACGCGGCGCTGTCGACGATCGACGACCTGCCCCGCCCGCAAACGCGACTGAAACCGTGGCGCACGGGGGACGACGCCGTCAAACGCCGCGCGTTGCAAGCCTGTCCGCCCCGCCCCCGCGCCGACAACCCCGTCGAAGACGAAGCCGCCAAACTGCTTTTGACGAATCCGGACGCCTACGAACGCGCGCTGACTTATTTTTCGCTTGACTCAATGGAAAAATAGGGTATTTTTTGACTATCGTTTTTGATTTTTTAAGGGAATGGTTTGTCATGGCAAAACCCGCTACATTGCAGATTAAGCTGGAAAGCACCGCCGGAACGGGATATTTCTACACGACGAAGAAAAATCCGCGCACGAAAACGGAAAAACTTCAGTTGAAGAAATACGATCCGAAAGCGCGTAAGCACGTCGTTTTCAAAGAAACGAAAATGCGCTGATCCGCCGTGTTTTTCGAACACGTTAAAAAAGCCCGTCGTTTTTGCGCGGGCTTTTTTGTTGCCGCTCTGACCGCCGTTCCCGCCGCCGCGCAGCACCCCGCTGAACTGCCCGAAAGCGAACTGTCGGGTTTTGTGCCGTTGATTCTCGCCGTTCAAAACCCGAAAACGAACATCTACACGATCGCCCCCGCGATCGAACGCGACGCCGACGTGAACGCGCGCGACGACCACGGGCGCACCGTTTTAATGCTGGCGGCGATGTACAATCCAGATCCCGCCGTATCCTACTGGTTGATTGAGAACGGCGCGGACGTGAACGCCAAAACGCCCGACACGGGGTGGACGCCGCTGTTTTTCGCCGCGCGCTATAACACCAATCCCGACGTCGTCGCGTTGCTGATCAACAACAAATCCGACCGAAACGCCGCCGACGTTTTCGGCAAAACGCCGTACGAGTATCTGCGCCGGAATCCGAAATTGAAAAACCACCACGTCGCCATCCTGTTCGACCGCTACCGCCCCGAAGACGACGAAGAAGAGGACGGCGCGGACGCTTCCCCCGATCGGGAAAAAGAAAAAGCGGAAAGATGACCTTTCCGCTTTTTTTTCGAAACCGCCGTCACAGGCACGGACAGGCGGGCGTTGTTTTTTTGGGCGCCGCTTTCTTTTTGACGGCAGCTTTTTTCTTCGCCGGCGCAGTTTTTTTCACCGCCGGACAGGGCGAAGCGGGCGCGGAAACGCATTTTTGAACGCACTTCGACACTTCGGGACGGGACTGCCCGTCCGCGCCGGTCATGCCGATTTTGGCATACGTCAGCTTTTCGACGGCGGCTTTTTCCTTTTTGGCTTCCGCCGCGGTGATCAGCCCCAAATTCCGCAACGTTTCCAAACGGCGCAAAGCCGTCGCGCCTTGCAGCAGATCCTGCGGGACGGGTTCGGGCTTCATGCGGTAAAACGGATCGGCGGGCAGCAAAGCTTCCAAAATGATTTCGCGTTCGGCGGCGTGTTCGCGGGGCGTGATGGCGCGCATTTCCAACGCTTCGCGCAACGCGTTCAGCCGTCCGATGATGGCGTCCCCCGACGGCGAGGGCAGGTCCATGCCCTTTCCCGCCGGCGTCAGCGTATAAGGCAACAGCCCGCCCAGGTTGACGGCGCGGCGTTTTTGCCATTCGTCTTCGGTCGCGTACTTTTCATCGCGCAAACGGATAAACGTCAAAAAACGCATCACCAGATTGCGGTCACCCTCGGTCAGCATGTCCAGTCCGCCCTTGACCGTTTCGGGGGCGGGCTTTTGATTGGCGGCGCGCGCTTCGGCATAGGCGGCGGGAGCGAAAACGGCGGTTTGCGTTTCGGTGTCGACAACGGCGATCGGATTTTTCGTCAGCGTCAGTGCTTCCAGACGTTCGGCGGCGGCTTTTTTAACCTCTTCGGCGGGGGTGTTGCGGATCGATCCGAACACGCCGACGGCGTCCCCCTGCGTATGCGCCGCCTGTTCGTAAAAGGCGCGCGCCCTGTTCGGATACCCCAGCTGTTCATAGGACAGCCCCGCGACCATCATCGCGTAGGCGTCGTCGGGTTCGTCCTGCAAAGCCCGCTGGGCATAGTGGACGGCGTCTTCGTAATTGCCGGTCGACCACTTTAAAATCGATCTTTCCGTATCCGTTTTAAACAAAGCGTCGCCGGGGGACGAACACCCGCAAATCAACGCGGACAGCGTTAAAACGGCAAAACTGACGGAACGGGACAGAGTACGGCGCGTTTTCATTTCACCCCCCATTTTTGACGGATTTTTTCTTTGTTCAGCATAAACCATTGCAGAGCGATGATCGTCAATCCGTTGTTGAACTTTCCCTCCGCCAGCATTTTTTCGACGTCGGCGACGGACAGAATCACGACGCGGATATCCTCGTTTTCGCTGACCAGTCCGGCATAGGCGGCGACGTGCGCGGAATCGACGCGTCCGCAAAACAGGTGGATTTTTTCGGAAATTCCCCCCGGCGAAGAATAGTACGACGCGATCGGTTCAAGATCGGCGACGACGGCGCCCGTTTCCTCTTTGGCTTCGCGGACGGCGACGTCTTCGGGCTTTTCGCCCTTGTGATCCATGATGCCCGCGGGACATTCCAACAGCCACGGCGCGGAATCGCCCGCGAAGAACACGCCGACGCGGAACTGTTCGACAAAGACTATTTGTTCGCGGTCGGGATCGTACAACAAAACGCCCACGGCGTTGCCGCGTTCCATGACCTCGTAACAGACGGGCTTGCTCATCCGCCCGTTGTACAGCGGATATTCGAACGTGTATTCGTCCACTTCGAAAAACTTTTTATACAGCGTTTGTTTTTTCAAAACTTTGACGTTTTCAGGCGTTCTGTCAGGCATGGATTAAAAGACTCCCCACATTTCAATCGAATGAAGTATAATGGGCAAAGATTAACAAACACTAATCAGGGAACGCTTGACATGGAAATTTTGACGGCGGATCAAATGCGCGCGGCGGATCGGGAAACGTACGAACGTCTGTCGCTGTCCGAAACGGAGCTGATGGAAAACGCGGGATTCGCCGCCGCGTGCCAAATCGCGCGCAGGTACGGCAAACGCCCCGTCACCGTTTTGTGCGGCGCGGGCAACAACGGCGGGGACGGTTTCGTCGTCGCCCGATTGCTGCGTCAGCGCGGCTGGTTCGTCGACGTCGCCTTCGTCGGCGACGAACGGAAGATGTCCCCCGCCGCCCGTTTTCACGCCGGATTGTTCAAAGGAACCGTGCGTCCGCCGTCGTTCAAACGGCTGAAACAAACGGCAAAGCTGAACGGGCTGTTCGTCGACGCCGTTTTCGGAACGGGACTGTCGCGTCCGGTCGGCGGCGATCTGGCTGATTTTTTCAACGCGCTGAACGAAACCGAAGTGCCGTGCTGCGCTTTGGACATACCCAGCGGCGTTGTCGCCGACACGGGCAAAATCGCGGGCGCCGCGCCGTTTTGCGACATGACCGTCACGTTCTGCCGTCCCAAAATCGGGCATTTCCTGTACCCCGCGCGCGAACGCGCCGGCGATCTGGTCGTCTGTCCGATCGGCATTCCCGACGAGATCGTCGCGCGGCAAAAGCCAAGCGTGTTCGAAAACACGCCCGACTTGTTTTCCGTTCCCGACGCCGTCCCCGCCGACAACAAATATTCCCGCGGCGCGGTGCTGGTGCGCGCGGGCGAAATGACTGGCGCGGCGCGCCTTGCCGCGGCGGCGGCGCGTCGTTCGGGCGCCGGCTGGGTCGGCGTTTCCTGCGATTCCGACCGGCGGAACTTTTTCGCCCTTGACGCCGAAACGGTCGTTCTGCCCGCCGACACGCCCGAAGAATTGAAAGCCCTGCTGGACAGCCGTAAAATTTCCGCCGCCGTCATCGGCATGGGATTGCCGGAAACGCCCCGCGCCAAAGAAATGCTGAACGCGGTCGCCGCGTCCAAAAAACCTTTCGTCGCCGACGCGGGCGTCCTGCCCTTTGTCAAAAACGTCAAAGATCCGTCCCGCGCCGTCGTCACGCCGCACGCGGGCGAATTTCGCCGCATGTTCCCCGACATGGCGGAAAAAAGCAAATTGGATCAGGCTTTGACCGCCGCGAAATCGCTGAACTGCGTCGTCGTGTTAAAGGGCGCCGACACAGTTATCGCCGCCCCCGACGGTCGCGCGGCGATCAACGCGACGACCGCGTTCAATCTGGCGACGGCGGGCAGCGGCGACGTTTTAAGCGGCGTCATCGGCGCGATGCTGGCAAAATCCCTCCCCCCGTTCGAAGCCGCCTGCGCGGGCGTCCGGTTGCATTCCCGCGCCGCCGAATCCGTCCCCCGCCGAGATTTGACGGCGTCCGACATTATCGACGCGCTGGGCGAAATCCGATGAAGTTTCTGTTTTATCTGTTGCGCCACAAATTTTGGGTGTTTTTCTTTTGCGCGCGTTACGGGCTGTTTTGGCGCGGCGCGACGCACGATTGCGACAAACTGCGCCCGTCGATGTTTTTTACCTACGCCCGCAACTTTTCGCGCGCCGAATCTCTGCGCGACAAGACCGGGCATTACAGCCCGTCGGCGGTTTCAGCCGAATGCCGGCGGGTTTTATTGAGGCATTTCCACCATGCGCGCCACCACTGGCAACATTGGATTTTACCGTGCGACACGGACACGGTGCCGCTGGACATGGGCGAAACGGACGTGAGGGAAATGCTGTGCGACTGGGCGGGCGCGGGCAGAACGCAACGCGGCAAAAACTGGAAACGCGCCGACGTGCGCGATTTTTTCATAAAAAACAGGGACAAAATGGTTTTGTCCCCGAAAACGATCGAACTGATCGAAAAAAATCTGGATTCGATGGGCTTTTAAAGCAACTTTTTAAAGGCGACCTCGGTCAATTCCTCGACTTCTTCGCCGTTCATGACCTCGCGCAGGAAAGAGTTGTCGATTTTAAACGCGCCGTTTTCCCAGACATACGCCGCGCGCGCGCCGTATTCGTTAAATTCGACTTTGACGGGAACGACCCCGACCTTGAAATAACGCCAAGACACGTTTTCCATCAGCGACCTCCGACCTTTGCGTTTTTGGCTTTCAGCATCAGCGCCGCGGGCTGCCGTTTCTGTTCGATTTTCAGCTTGCGCCCTTTGGTGCGCTTGTTGAACGACAGCGCAGCGTCCATATACAGCCCCTGACAGATTTTTTCGCGCATGGCGATTTCCTTCTGTTCCGATTCGGTCAAGGGGCGGTCTTTGGCGCCCGCCGTAATGGAACGGATTTTTTCATAATGCCGGTGCGTTTCCTTGTCCGCCAGCGCGAAATCGCTCAGCTGAATCTGCATTTCGACGGCAAAGCCGTTCTTTTCGGGAAAGACGTATTTCAGATCGCGGTATCCGCGTTCGTTCGGCTTGTCCATGCGGTCGGCTTCGCGAATCGGCGTCGTGTATTCTTTAACGGCTTTTTTAATCGCGTCGACCTGTTCCAGCGAATCGCAGATCAGACGGCAGCGCGCCAGATCCTGCAACTGCGACACGTCGCCGCGGTATTTCGCGTTCAGTTTTTCCTCGGCGCGTTCGCGACCTTTCAGCGGCGCGGATTTAAATTCGCACCCGAACTGCTTCGCCAGCTTTTCGCCGAAAGCGTCCAAAGAGGGCTTCGCCTCCGCCGCCAGTTTGTACGCTTCGTCCAAAGTTTCCGGAATTTTTCTTTCCACCATTTCTTTTGCCGCCTTTCACCCTGCGGATTTTTTCCAAGTGATAGGATTATAGCGTGTTTTTCCCCGTTTTTCAAGAGGGCGTCAGCGTCCGATGCCGATATAGGAAAATCCCAGCTTCACGGCTTCGTCCTTGTCCAGCAGGTTGCGCAAATCGACGATTTTCGGCGTTTTCATCACGGATTTCAGCCGCGCCAGATCCAGCGATTTGAAATCGACCCATTCGGTCAAAACGGCGACGACGTCCGCGCCCTTCGCCGCGTCGAAAGCGTCCGCCGCGTATTTGATCTTGTCGCCGACCAGCTTTTTGGCGTTGTCCATCGCCTTGGGGTCGAAAGCGGTGACGTCGGCGCCGCGTTTCAGCAAAGCGCCGACGATTTCCATCGCGGGGCTTTCGCGGCAATCGTCCGTGCCGCCCTTGAACGCCAAGCCCAGCACGGCGATTTTCGGCTTTTCCGCACCGGCGACCGCGTTCAAAATCCGCTCCGCCATCTGCGTTTTGCGCGCGTCGTTCTGGCGGATCGACGTTTCGATCAGCGACATTTCGACGCCGTAGCCGCGCGCCATGTACGCCATCGCGTTCGTGTCCTTGGGGAAACACGAACCGCCGTAGCCCGGACCGGGGTTCAGGAATTTCGATCCGATGCGCGTGTCCATGCCCATGCCTTTGGCGACCTCGAACACGTCGGCGCCCGATTTTTCGCAGAAATTCGCCATTTCGTTGATGTAATTGATTTTCATCGCCAGAAAGGCGTTCGACGCGTACTTGATCGTTTCGGACGAACGGCGTTTGACGAACAGCATATGCGCCTTTTCCCCGAACGGAGCGTACAATTCCCTGACGACGCCGGCGGCTTTTTCCGTGTTCGCGCCGACGATCACGCGGTCGGGGTTGAAAAAGTCGTGCACGGCGAATCCCTCGCGCAAAAACTCCGGCAGGGAAACCACGTCGAAATCGGCGTCGGGGTTGACCTCGCGAATCATCTGTTCGACGGCGTCGCCCGTGCCGACGGGAACGGTCGATTTGTTGGCGACGACGGTGTATCCCGTCAAATATTTAGCCAGTTCGCGCGCGGCGGCGTGAATGTATTTCATGTCGGCTTCTTTGGTGACGGGGTGGGGCGGCGTTCCGACCGCCAGAACGACGATGTCGGCGTTTTCGACCCCCTCGCGCATCGAACAGGTGAAGCGCAGGCGTCCCGATTCGACGGCTTTGCGGAACAGATCCTCCAACCCGTCTTCAAACAGCGTGATTTTTCCCGCCTTCAACGAATCGATTTTTTCGGCGACCGCGTCGATGCAGACGACGTCATGCCCCAGCGTCGCCAAACCGACGCCCGTGGGCAACCCGACATATCCCGTTCCGATGATTCCGACTTTCATGCGACACTCCTGTCAAATGGATTGATTTTTTCCGGTTATACTTTTTTTTGGGGCGCGGTGCAAACCTTATTATGCGCGGGATTACGCCGCCGGTGTGCGGAATGTCCTTGCGGTTGCGCGGGCGCGCCTTTAAAATACCGTCGTCCCGTTTCAACCGTTAAGGAGAATCCCCATGAAGAAACGCGCTGTTTTGCTGACTTTCGCCGCATGCCTGTCGGCGCATGACGCTTTGGCGGACGTCCGGATCGACGAAAACGCCGTCAAATCGCTGAACGTCACCGTGTACAACAACGGACTGGGACTGGTTCGGGATTCCCGTTCGGTCGATTTGCCCGCGGGCGTTTCGACGCTGTCGTTCCGCGGCGTTTCGGCGCAAATCCAGCCCGAAACAGCTTTGCTGGACGGCGACGGCGTTTCGGTGCGCGAACAGAATTTCAATTTCGACCTGCTGTCGCGCGATTCCCTGCTGCGCAAGTTTTTGGGCAAGGAAATCCAAGTCATCGACACACATTACCTCAGCGGCAAAAAAACGATTGAAAACGCGAAAATCCTGTCCGTCGACGCGGGACTGGTGCTGAAAATCGGGAACAGGATCGAAACCGATTACAACGGGCGGCTGATTTTTCCGGACGTTCCCGACGACCTGCACGACCAACCGACGCTGAGCGTCAGCGTCGACGCCGAAACGGCGGGCAAACGCGACGTGGAGCTCAGCTATCTGACGAACGGGCTGAACTGGCGCGCCGACTATGTGGCGGAGCTGAACGCCGGCGAAGACGGTTTGAATTTAAACGGGTGGGTGACGCTGACGAACACGTCGGGCGTTTCCTACAACAACGCAGACATTCGGTTTATGGCGGGTTCCGTCAACCGCGTCCGCCCCGTCCTGCCGCGCGGCGCGCGGGCGAAAGGGCTGATGCTGGCGGCGGCGTCCGCGGCGGACAACGCGATGGCGTCGGAACAGGTCATGGACTATCACCTGTACACTTTGGGACGCAAGACGGACATCGCGTCGAACCAGACAAAGCAGCTCGCCCTGCTGTCGGCGTCGAACGTCAAGGTCGGCAAGGAATACAAGTTCACCGACGTTCTGCCCGCGTACCGCGACGAATCCTTTTCGGGCGAAACACCCTCCCGCAATGCCGAGGTCGTTTTGGAATTCGACAACACCAAAGCCGCCAATCTGGGACTGTCCCTGCCCGCCGGCACGATCCGCGTGTACAAGGCGGACAGCAAAAAGAACATGTTTTTCGTGGGCGAGGACCGCGTTCCGCACACGCCGGAAAACGGCAAAATCAAGCTGAATCTGGGCAACGCGTTCGACGTCGCCGTTTCGGGGCGGGAAACGGCGTACACGGCTTTTTCGCCCAAAGCGTACGAAGCCAGCTACTCCCTGACATTTAAAAACGCCAAGGACGTTCCCGTTTCCGTCAAATACGACCAGACGTTTTCGAATCAATGGTCCGTGTCGTCGTCGTCGATTCCCCATAAGATGAAAAACGCGCGGCGGGCGGAATGGACGGTCAAAATTCCCGCCAAGGGGCAGACCGTGCTGAACTTTACGGCAAGGGTGCAAAAACCTTGATGAAGAAAACCGCTTTCACCCTATCGCTTTTCGCCGCCGTTTCCGCGTCCGCGCAGGAACGGCTGAACTGGCAGCCGCTGGAAGTCACGACGGTCAAGCCCGAGCCCGTTTCCGACGCGCCCGTTTTTTCGGAAACGCGGCGGCGCGCGGGCGGACGGCTGAAAAGCATGCTGGAATCCGTGCGGGACAGCCTGAAAAACGCGGACAAAGACCGCAAGGTCGAAGCCGTCGATCAGGGCAAAATCTATTCCGCTTTGGCTGAATCGATCGAAAAATCGTTTCCGGGCGGCGTGGACGCTCTGCTGCAGCAGCGCGAACAGATGGAAGACGACATCTACCGCCTGTTGCAAATGCTGCCAGATTACGCGTATCAGTACGTCGGACCGTTCATCAACGACATGCCCTACGTTCCCGACCGCATTTTGAACATTCCCGCGATCAAGGCGACGCGCGGCAAATTCCCGACGCGCATCGCCCCGCAAATGAAGGAATACGCCGAAAAATACGGTCAGTACATGTCGACCTACCTGTACATTATCCTGATGCCCGAGGCGTGGGCGACGACTTCCCGCGCGGAAAGTTCCGATTTCAAAGGGTTTAACAAAGTCGTAACCATCGACGAAAACACCAAACCGTCCGATCTGTTCGACCTGCACAACCCGACTTTGCTGAAAAAGCACGCCCTGCTCTCCCCCGCGGCGTACCGGTCGGGGGCGGTGTTCAACCATACCGCGCGTCCGCAGACGCCCGCGAAAAAAGTCACGCGAACGTCCCCGCTGACCGAAGGCGACGTCGAAGCCGCGCTGACGTCTTTCGACGATTTGAAACGCGCGTTCGGCGACGACCGGTTCGACGAATTTCACACGACTTTGCGCGACATGTCGCTCAGCGACAACAACCTGATGGGCGAACTGCTGAATCCGATGCAGACGCTGGCGGACAAAATCAGCCGCATGCCCGAAAAGTATCGGAACACGTTCCGCGAAACGCTGGCGCAAACGGGCTTCACCCCCGAATCGTGGGCAATCACCGCCGACAAAATCATCAAAGCGCGCCGAGTCGCGAAAATGAGTCCCGCCGTCGCCCTGAACGTCGGCACTTGGCGCCGGTACAAACGTCCGCCCAAATCGTTCGACGTCCTGTCCCCGCGCGATCGCCAGATTTCGTGGGAAAGCATACGGCTTTTCGTCGGATTGTACACGACGACGCGCGAAAACCTGCTTGCGGTAAAAAATTATAGTGATAAAATCCAGCAAGCTTTAAAGGCGGGGGACATCATGTACATGGAAACCCCAGTGTACGGCATTTACTGACGCGATTAACGAAAGGATACGTTTATGGGTTGGACGGACGAACAGGTTGAAGAACTGAAAAAACTGTGGGATCAGGGATTGACGACGGGTGAAATCGGCAAGGCTCTGGGCGTGTCGAAAAACGCCGTCGTCGGCAAAGCGCACCGTCTGAAACTGGACAGCAGACCGTCCCCCATTCGCCGCGGCGAAGACGAACTGCCGCTGGAACAGCCCGCGACCGCCGAACGGGAAAAGTCCGCCGAAACAGCCGCCGTTCAAAAACCGGTCGACGCCAAACCCGCCGCGCCGAAACCCGCCCCCGTGAAAAAAGCGGCGGACAAAAAGGAAAAGAAAAAACTGTTCACCGTCAACGATCTGACGACGACGTCCTGCCGCTGGCCGATCGGCGACCCGAAAGACGAGGATTTCCATTTCTGCGGCAAAACCGCCCTGCCCGACAAACCCTATTGCGCCGAACACGCCATGCAGGCATACGTCGCGACGAAATCGTCGCGCTGATATTCCGGCTTTTTGAAACGAACGCCCGCCCGAAAACGGCGGGTGTTTTTTTACGGCTGTTCCGGCGCGTCGCCGTTCGCGTCGCGGTAGGAAACGATCTGCACCGAAACGCCTTTCGCGTCGGCTTCCCCGATCGTCCCCATCAGCTTCGCCATCAGCTCGCACGCCTTCAACACCGTCGCGGACTGGTATTCAACCGCCCCCGTCGGCGTCCCGTTTTTGTCCAGAACGGGAACGGGTTTGCGCGCGACCTCAATCACCTCTTTGACCGTCGAAATCAGATAATCCCCCATTTCGGCGGGGGAAAAGCCTTTTTCAGCCGCTTTTTTACGCGACGGCGCGCGTTGAGTGCTCGTTTTCGTCATGCTTTCAGCCTCCTTTTGTATAACATTATGTAATATAAAAAGAAAACTTCAAGCGTTTTGTGATTTTTTTTCAATTTGCCGGCGTCAGCGTTTTTGCGCGATGACGCATTGATACATGCCGCCGAAATACGTTTTTTTCGCCCAGATCATGTTGTCGGAAACGGGGGCGAAGCTTTCGATTTCGTTGTACCACAGGCTTTCGGCAAACGGTTCGAACAGACGGTTGAACATTTTGACGAACCAGCCGAACGGGTGGAATTTTTTGGGTTTGGCGTAATCGATGAAAATCAGTTTTCCGTCGGGTTTCAGGGAATCGCAGGCGCGTTTCAGCGCGGCTTTTTTGCGTTCGTCGGGCAGTTCGTGCAAAGCGAACCAGCCGACGACGACGTCATAGCGTTTTTCGTCGGCGACGGTGAAATCGCGTTCCCTGATGGCGGCGTTCAGCCACGGGGAAATGCGGACTTCGGCGGCGGCGGCGTGCGAAGACGAAAGGTCTTCGATGACGTATTTGCCTTTTCCGTTCATCTTGTCGGAAACGGCGCGTTCGAAACCGCCCGATCCCAATCCCAGCTGCAAAACGTCATCGCCTTCGATGATTTCGTCCGTGACCGCTTTGGTCAGTTTTTTCGAATAAAAAAAGGTCGCCGGCTCCGCCAGCCACCCGCTGTCGAAGCACATCGCGAACACCGGCTGGAAATAGCGCGTTCCGTACACCGCCCGCAAATATTCGGGGACTTCCTTTTTCTTTTTCATAAAGGACGGCTTGCGCGCTTTGACGACCGGCTGTTCCTCGGGCGCGCTTTCGTCGCGTTCGGCGACGACGGGCGGCGCCTTTGCGGCGGGAGAGTTTGATTTTTTCGTTTTGCCGTTGTCTGTCATGATTGCGTTCCCGTCAGTCGATCAGTCCCATTTTTTTGCCCGCGACGACCGCCCCCGTCCGGTTGGTGACGTCCAGCGCCTTTAAAATCGCGGTGACGTGCAGTTTGACCGTTCCTTCGGACAGATCCAGCTCGCGGGCGATGATTTTATTCGGCTTGCTCTGCCCCATCAGGCGCAGGACGTCCAGCTGGCGGGGCGTCAGCGGTCCCTTGTGGTCGGCGGGGGGCGCCGCCTCTTCCCTGTTCGCCAGATTCAGCAGTTCGGACGGCAGATAAAGCCCGCCCGACAGCACCAGATGCAGCGCGCTGAGAATGATTTTCGCCGACGACGTTTTCGGAATGAAGCCCGACGCGCCGATGTCGATGGCTTGCAGCACGTTTTCGGGATCGGACACGGCGGACAGGACGACGATCGGCGTGTTGGGATAGTGTTCCTTCAGCTGGCGCAGAGATTCGTGCCAGTTCAGCCCCGGCATCGCCAAATCCGTCAAAATCAGGTCGTAAGGCGTTTTGCCGTCCGCCTTTTCCTGCAATTCCAAATGATTGCGCACGGTGTCGATTTGCATGTCGTCGTCCAGATCCCCCAGCACCATGCGCAAGCCGTCCAAAAAAAGCTCGTGATCGTCGGCAATCAGAATTTTCAGCATTGGAATCCCCCGTTCGTTTGGGTATAGTGTAGCCGCAAAGCGCCACTAAAATACAGGAAAAAAGTAATGCCGCAGGGAAAAGTTTTCGACTTGGGTCGTCAGGGCGACGGTTTGATCCGGACCGGACGGGGAAACGTTTTTATCGCGGGCGTCCTGCCGGACGAAACGGTCGAATACGAAATCGCGGACGGCGACCGCGCCCGATTGACCGGCGTGCTGACGCCCTCCGCCGACCGCGCCGTTCCGCTTTGCCCGTGTTTCGGCGAATGCGGCGGGTGCGCTTTGCAGCATTTGAACGCGGACGCCTACCGCCGTTTCAAACTGCGTTTTTTTAAAGAGGCTTTGTCCGGCGTCGGCGACCTGCCCGAATTCGACGAACCTTTTTTCGCCCCGATCGACGCGCGCCGCCGCGTCAGCTTCGCCGTGCTTTGGAACGGACGGACGCGCCGTTTCGGTTTCAACGCGCGGCAAAGCGGCAGAATCGTCGAAATGGAAAGCTGTCCCGTCCTCGTCCCCGCGCTCTCGGCGCTGATCCGCCCCTTGCGGGCGTTCATACGCGATGAAAATCGCGCCTATCCGAAAAAGGCGGGCGTCGGCGACGTGTACGTTTTAATGACGGACGTCGGGGCGGACATTCTGCTGACTCTGCCGTTCGAACCCGATTTCGACTGGCGGCAAAGCGCGGCGCGATTTGCGGAATCCGTCGGCGCGGCGCGGATTTCGTGGCGGACGGACGAACGCGCGGACGCCGAACCGCTGGCGGTTTTGCGCGCCCCCGAAATCAAGGCGGGCGACTTTACGATCAAACCGCCCGCGGGCTGTTTTTTACAGCCGAGCGTCGCGGGGCAGGACGCCCTGACTCAATCCGTCGTCGAATATGTCGGCAAATCGAAACGCGTCTGCGACCTGTTTTGCGGCGCGGGGACGTTCACTCTGCCCCTGCTGCGAAAAAAACGGATCGTCAAAGGAACGGACAACGCCCCGCAGGCTTTGGCGGCTTTGCGGCGGGCGGGCGACGGACGCGTCGAAACGTGCGAACGCGACCTGTTCAAAACGCCGCTGTATCCGGACGAGCTGTACGAATACGACGCCGTCGTGTTCGATCCGCCCCGCGCGGGCGCGAAAGCCCAGTGCGAACAGATCGCCGCGACGGACGTTCCCCGCGTCGTCGCCGTGTCGTGCAATCCGGTCAGCTTCGCCCGCGACGCCGCTATTCTGATCCGCGGCGGATACCGGCTGACGCGCCTGCGCCCCGTCGATCAGTTCGCGTTCACGCCGCACATGGAACTGGCGGCTTTGTTCGAAAAATAGAGCGGAAAAACCTCAGTCTTCCTTTTGAAAATCGCGGCAGGCGAATTGCAGAAAGCTGGCGATCAGGTTTTCGTTCCAAACTTTCACGTCGTCGGGAACCTTTAAAACGGCGGGGGTGAAGTTCCAGATGTATTTGACGTCCGATCTCGTCAGAAAATCCGCCGTTTGCTGGGCGCACGCCCCCGGAACGGTCAGAATGGCGATTTCGACGCCCTGCGCGCGCATCAGTTCGGGCAGTTCGGAAACGTCGAATATTTTTTTGCCGTTGATCGATTCGCCGATTTTTCCCCTGTCCGTGTCGAACAGCGCGTGAATGTTCAGTCCGTAGTCGTTGAACGCCGTGTATTTCGCCAGCGCCTGCCCCAAATGCCCCGCGCCGACGATGACGGCGTCCTTGGTCGTTTTAAATCCCAGCGTGTCCTCGATCGAATCCTTCAATTCGGAAACGTGGTATCCGACGCGACCGCGCCCTTCGTTGTTCAGCAGTTTGAAATCCTTGCGCACCTGCGAATCGTCGATGCGCAGACGCGCGGCGATTTGCGAACTGGAAATCGTGTCCGTACCGTTTTCGATGCATTCGATCAAAATGCTGTGATACAGGGTCAGCCGCCCCAGCACTTTTTCCGATATTTCCCTTTTCATTTCCTTTTCCGATTTCAAAGCCGAATATCGCCGATTTTAGGCGGATCGGCTAAAAAAATCCAGCACGGAATCTCGCAAAGTGTTGCTTTTCCGTCGCCGTTGGGCTAGATTTCACGGGAACCAAGTCGTTTCGACGTCCGGTCGCAGAACTTCTTGCCAACCAATGAAAACGACGCACGGGTTTGAATTTCATCAACTGCTGGAAATAGAGGATAAACATGCCGACAGAAGCCAACACCGTCCTTTTGCGACGCGAAGTCATGGTTCGTTTGCTCAAAGCCTTCATGGCGGACGAGCTGGAAAAGAAAGCCGACGACCTGCCGTTCGATATGCGCCCCAAACACGCGGAAGTGCCGTATCGCTGCTGCATTCACAAGGAACGCGCCGTCTTGCGCGAACGCGCCATCGCCGCCATGGGCGGTTCGGTCGAGGACGACGACGACAAAACGCCCCTGTCCGAATACGCGCGCCGCGCTTTGAAACGCGAAAAACCCGACGCGGCGGTCATGACCGTCATCGATTCGGCGTGCAAAGGCTGCGGTCCGACCCGCATCTACGTCACCGACCTGTGCCGCGGCTGCGTCGCGCGCCCCTGCACGACGGCTTGCGCGTTCGGCGCGATCTCCGTCAAGGACGGACGTTCATACATCGACAACGACAAATGTAAAAAATGCACCAAGTGCATGCAGGTCTGCCCCTACGGCGCGATCGCGAAAACCAAAGTCCCGTGCGAAGATTCCTGCCCCGTCGGCGCGATCACCAAAAATACGGAAAAATACGCCGAAATCGATTCCTCGCGCTGTCTGAGCTGCGGTCAGTGCATGGCGCACTGCCCGTTCGGCGCCGTCGCCGAAAAAAGCCAGATCATCGACATTCTGGCTAAAATCAAAGAAGGCAAAACCGTCGTCGCCATGCTCGCCCCCGCCGTCGCGGGTCAGTACGCCGCGGGCATCAACAAAATCGCCGCCGGACTGGCGAAAACGGGTTTCGCCAAAGTGATCGAAGTCGCCGAAGGCGCCGACATCACCGCGAAAAACGAAGCCAAGGACTTTGCCGAAAGAATGGAACGCGGCGACAAGTTCATGACGACGTCGTGCTGCGCGGCTTACCGCGAAATGGTGAAAAAGGTCGCCCCCGAACTGAAACCGTTCGTTTCCGAAACGGCGACGCCGATGCACTACACCGCCGAACTGGCGAAGAAAAGATACCCCGGCTGCGTAACCGTGTTCGTCGGTCCGTGCGTCGCCAAACGCAGCGAAGGACTGGGCGACGAATTCGTCGACTATGTCATGAACTTTGAAGAAATGGGCGCGTGGCTGGCGGCGTTCGACATCGATCCCGCCAAATGCGAAGACTACGTTTTCGACATTCCGACGTCCAAACAGGCGCGCAACTTCCCGCTGACGGGCGGCGTCGCCGAATCCGTCCGCGTCGCCGGCGCCGGCAAGGTCGAAGTCCGTCCGACCTGCGTCGACGGGCTGAATCCCAAAACCGTGCGCGAAATGATCATGTGGGCGAAAAAAGGCGAATGCCCGCTGGGCAACATCGCCGAAGTCATGGCGTGCGAAGGCGGGTGCATTTCCGGCGCCGCGTGTCTGAACGCGAACAAAAAAGCCGCCGCGAAGATCGTTTCGACCTACGCGGACAAAGCCCCCGATCTGAAACCCGAAGAATAACCGTCGGGAAAAGGATAAAAACGAAAGCCTCCGTTCGACGAACGGAGGCTTTTTTTGTCGATAAAAGATCTTTCACTTCAACGCTTTCGACATGAAAACGGGATCGTCGCAGAAAAACGATTCGACGCCCTGCGCGCGCAGTTCCTTCGCCCGATTCGCGTCGTTCACCGTGTACGCCAGCAGATGATAACCGCCGTCCTTGATTTCCTTAATCAGCTCGGGGGTCAGCAGATCGGCGTCGTAGTTGACGGAATACGCGTCGACGTCCTTCGCGGCGGGACGCCAGTCGCCGGAAACGTCTTCGACCAGAACGCCGCGGCGGATCTGCGGGGCGAACAGCATCGTTTCGCGCAGGGAATCCCACGTAAAGCTGGAAAAAAACAACCTGTCGGGATCGTTGAACCGCTTGTCGCACGCCGTGCGCCAGACCCTGCGCGCCGTTTCGCGCGCCAGTTCGGGACGCGACGGCTTGATTTCGATGTTCACGCACCCGTTGTAACGGTTCAGCACGTCCAGCACCTGCGCCAGCGTCGGGATTTTCACGCCCGTTTTCAGCGTGATTTCTTTCAGCCGGTCGGCGTTCAGCGCGTCCAGCCGCCCCTTGACCTTTCCGCCCGTCATGCGGTCCAGCGTTTCATCGTGGAAAACCATGACCTCGCCGTCCTTTGACAGCATGGCGTCCAGCTCCACCCACCGAACGCCCGATTGACAAGCGTAGGCAAAAGCCTCTATTGTATTTTCCGTTTTTACGGCGCGGGCGCCGCGGTGTCCCAAAACGGTCGGCAAAACGAATGACATCTTCAACCTTTCGTCACAATGTAATAGAATAAGCGAATTATACGATTTCCGGACGTTTTTTTAAATGAGATTCTTTCATTCCTGGCACAACGTGCCCGCCGCATTTCAAAACGCCGTCGTGGCGATCGGCAATTTCGACGGTTTCCACACGGGGCACAAAGCCGTCGTCGAAACCGCCGTCCGAATCGCCAAGACGGAGGGACGCCCCGTCGTTCTGATGACGTTCGAACCCCACCCCGGCGCGTTTTTCCGCCCCTGCGAACGGACGTTCCGCGTCACGCCCGTGCGGTCAAAGGTCCGCCTGATCTGCCGGCTGCCGATCGACGGCTTTTTCGTGCTGGCGTTCAACCGCGCCTTTGCGGACATGAGCGCGGAGGATTTCGTCGAACGGGTGCTGATCAAAGGACTGCGCGCCGCGCGTCTGGTCGTCGGCGAGGACTACACTTTCGGCAAAAACCGCCGCGGCGACGTCGATTTCCTGCGTAAAAACTATCCCGACCTGCCCGTGACGGCGGTCAAAAAAATCCGCGACCAGAACGGGGAAATCATTTCGACGTCCCGAATCCGGTCGTTTCTGCGCGACGGCGAGGTCGAACGCGCGGCGGGACTGATGGAACACCCGTTCGAAATCGAAGGATACGTCATTCACGGCGCCGAACTGGGGCGGACGATCGGTTTTCCGACGATCAACATCAAGCCCAACGATTCTATCCTGCCCCGAATCGGCGTGTACGCCGCGACCGTCGTCATCGACGGCGCGGAATACAAAGCCGTCGCCAACATCGGCACGCGCCCGACGGTTCACGGCGCGGGCGTTTTGCTGGAAGCCCACATTCTGGACTACGCCGGCGACCTGTACGGCGAACGCCTGCGCGTCCGGCTGAAAACCTTTTTGCGTCCCGAAACGAAATTTCAGTCCCTGAACGACTTGAAAGCCCAAATTCAAAAGGACGCCGACACCGTAAGAAGGATTCTGAAATGAAAAAAGGATTCATTTGCGCCCTGACCGTCCTGCTGGCGGATCAAATCGGCAAAGCGTTCGTTTTGTCGCATTTCGCCGAATATCCCGCAAGCGTCGAAATCGCGCCGTTTTTCAATTTCGTTCTGGCGTGGAACAAAGGCGTCAGCTTTTCCATGTTCCATTCCGACCACCCCGCCATGCCGTGGGTGCTGGTCGCCGTCGCCCTGATGATCTGCGCGGTCGTCGCGCATTGGCTGGTCACGGAAAAAAATCCCGCGACGCAGATGTGCTTCGGTCTGATTTTGGGCGGCGCGCTGGGCAACGTCGTCGACCGGATCCGCTTCGGCGCCGTCGTCGATTTTCTGGATTTTCACATCGGCGCGCACCACTGGCCCGCTTTCAACATCGCGGATTCGGCGATTTGCGTCGGCGCGGGCGTCATTTTGGTTTGGAACCTGTTTTTCGCGCCGATCGAAAAGCTGTCCGATCCCGATAAAAAGGACGCCGACGAATGACCGGTCTGCCGAACGTCTTGCGCCTTTTGACGGGCGCGCCGGAAATCACCCGTTTTCACCGCGCGAAAACCGCCGTCGTTCTGATCGACTTTCAGGCGGAACATTTCACGGGCGCGCTGCCCGTCGCCGGCGCGGACGGCGTCGTCGCGGCAACCGTCCGCCTGAACGAATGGGCTGAAAAGCACAAAATCAAAATCATATTCGTCCGTCGCGCCGCAAAAAGCCCCGCCAGCCCCGTTTTCGCCCCCGAAAGCGAAGCGGTCGAACCCTATCCCCCCGCCGTCGTTCCGAAAAAGAGCGAAACCGTCGTCAAATACGGCGAAAGCGCGTTTTCGGGATCGATTTTGCAAACCGTTCTGATGTCGGCGGACATCGACACGCTGGTGTTCGCGGGCATGACGGCGTCGGGCGCGGTCGCGGCGACGGTCGCCGACGCGTGTTCGCTGGGATACAAATGCGTCGTCGCGGCGGACGCGACGGCGGAACGCGACGCGATGTCGTGGGATTTGACGCGCGTGGTCGGCGCGGCGGCGATGCGCGAAGCCGCTTTGGCGAACATCGCCGACAAATACGCCGCCGTCATGAACGTCGCCGCCGTTACGGCTCTGCCGGTTGAAAAATAAAGGAGATCCGCATGAAAAAAATTCTTTGTTTCGCCCTTTTATGCGTCTTGGCGGGGTGCGGCGACCGTTATTCGCCGGACGAACGGCGCGGTCCGGACGCAACGGGATTCACGACGTCCAACCCGCTGATTTTGCCGCCCGACTACCTGTTGCGCGCCCCCGAACAGAAGCGGACGGCGACGCCCGAACCGGCGGCGACCTCCCCCGCTCCGACCGCGGAAGATCCGGCGTCCGACGGCGTCCCGCCCCTGTTTCCCGAATCCGCGGCGGCGGAGGACTGATGCGCCGTCTTTTCGCTTTTCTGGCGTTTTTTTGCGCTTTCGACCGCCACGCCGGCGCCGCCGTGTTCGACGCGCGAACGTTCACGCTGGACAACGGCATGCGCGTCGTCGCCATTGAAAACCGCCGCGCCCCCGTCGTCACCCACATGGTGTGGTACAAAACGGGTTCGACCGACGATCCGTTCGGAAAATCGGGCGTCGCGCACGTTTTGGAACACCTGATGTTCAAAGGAACCGCCGCCGTCCCCGACGGGGAATTTTCAAAAATCGTCGCCCGCAACGGCGGGACGGAAAACGCGTTCACGTCGCGCGACTACACCGCGTATTACCAGAACATCGCCCGCGACCGTTTGGAATTGGTGATGTTTTTGGAATCCGACCGCATGCGGAATCTGCGTTTTTCCGAACAATCCTTCGCCCCCGAACTGGAAGTCGTCAAGGAAGAACGCCTGATGCGCACGGAAAACAGTCCCGCCGCCCTGCTCGCCGAACGGCGCGACAGCCTGCTGTGGGGCGAACACCCCTACGCGCGCCCCGTCATCGGCTGGAAAAAAGAGCTTGCCGCCCTGACCATGGAGGACGCCGAGCGTTTCTACGACGCGCATTACGGTCCCGACAACGCCGTTCTGGTCGTCGCGGGGGACATCGACGCCGACGAACTGAAACCGCTGGCGGAAAAATACTACGGCGCGATTCCCCCGAACCGCGCGCCCGTTGAAAAAAAGCCGTTTCCGACGTCCTATCCCGTCACGGGAAAAATCGAAATGCGCCACCCGCAGGTGCATTTGAATTCCGTTCAGCGCGTGTACGCCGTCCCGTCCTATCTGTCCAAAGACAAACGGGCGGCTTTCGCCTTCGCCGTATTGGAGGAGGTTCTGGGCGCGTACCATTCGGGGAAACTGCACCGCCGCTTTATCGACGGGACGAAAACCGCCCGCTACGCCGGCGCGTCCTACGACGGGTTCGCCGCGGACCGGGGCGTTTTTTCAATCGCGCTTCACGCGGCGGACGGGGTGTCCCCCGCCGTTTTGGAACGGGAGCTCGACCGATTTCTGAAAACGGCGTCCTTTGCCGATTCGGACGTTGCAAAAGCGAAAAAACGCCTGATCGCCGGCATCGAACATTTGAACGACGACCCCGAAACGTCCGCCAACGTCGCCGGACTGTTCTACGTTTTGGGGCTGAGCATCGACGATTTGAAAAACAGGACTGCGAACATCGCGGCGGTGTCGCCCGACGACGTGCGGCGCGCGTTTAACGAATTAAAGACGTCCGCGTCGGTCACGACCGCCCTTATGCCTCAGGATTCGCCATGAAACAGCCTGTTTTCCGTCTTGCGCTTCTTTTCTGCCTCGCCGCGTTTCGGGCGGACGCCGCCCCGACCGGCAGAATTGACGTGCGCGATCCGCCCCGCGAAAACGAACGCGCCGTCAAACTGCCCGCCGTCGGCAAAACGCCGCGGCGTGCCCCCGACGTCCGGCGCGTCGTTTCGGATTCGGGCGTCGAAGCCTGGCTGGTCGAAGAAAAATCCACCCCCGTCATCGCCGTTTCCGTCCTGTTCGACGGCGGCAAGGCGTCCGACCCGAAACACCTGACGGGATTGTCCGCTTTGGCGGCGTCCCTGCTGGACGAAGGGGCGGGAGAATACGACGCCGCGCGATTTTACGAAATCATGCGGGAAAACGGCATCGACATGACTTTTTCCGCGTCGGCGGAAACGATCGGAGCGTCGATGACCACCCTGCGCGCCGCGAAAGAAACCGCCTTCGACCTGTTCGGACTGGCGTTGTCGCGCCCCCGTTTCGACGCGAAAGCCGTGCGCCGCATGAAATCCCGCATGCAAGCCGCCCTGCTGGCGCGCAAGGGAAATCCGTCCGCCGTCGCCGCGGAACGCTGGGCGAAGCTGGCGTACAAAAACCACCCGTTCGGCGCGATGGTTCCGACGTCCCGATCGATCAACCGCGTTTCCAAAGCCAATCTGCGCCGATGGCGTCGCGAACGGCTGGCGCGCGACAACATGGTCGTCGGCGTCGCGGGCAACATTTCCGCTGCGGAATTAAAGCCCCTGCTGGACAGGGCTTTCGCCGACCTGCCCGCAAAATCGCGCGTCCGCCCCGTCCCGCCGCTGTCGCCGGATTTAAAAGCCGGCGTCGACGTCCTGTCGATGAACGTCCCGCAAAGCGCGGTTCTTTTCGGACACGCGGGCATCGCCAGGAACGATCCCGACTTTTACGCGGCGGCTTTGCTGAATTACAGTTTCGGCGGCGGCGGATTCGCGTCTCGCCTGTTTAACGAGGTGCGCGAAAAGAACGGCTTGGCGTACAGCGTGTACACGGGACTGAACATCGACCGCGCCGCACCCATGCTGACGGGCGGCGTCGATTCGGACAACGCCAAACTGCCCGAAGCGATCAAAATCATTCGCGAAGAATGGGCTAAAATCGCGCGGGACGGCATCGCCGACCGTGAGCTGAACGACGCGAAAACCTATATGACCGGCGCGTTTCCGCTGTCTTTTTCGTCCAGCGAACGGCTGGCGTCCTTTTTGGCGGCGATGCAAAGGTACGGTTTGGGCGCTGACTATCTGAACCGCCACAACGCGCTGATCGACGCCGTGACGCCCGAACAGGCGAAAGAAACCGCGAAACGATTGTTCAAACCCGACAGTTTGTTCTTTGTTGTCGTCGGAAAACCTGCTAATCTCTGATAAATTTGTTTTTGTAGGAGTATTCGAACATGACTTTAACCGATATGCACGCCTGGCATCAGCTGGAAACCAACTACGCCGAAGTCCGCACCATGAAAATGCGCGACATGTTCGCCGCCGATCCGAAACGGTTCGACGAATTTTCCGTTTCCGCGAACGGACTGCTGGTGGACTATTCCAAAAACCGCGTCACCGCCGAAACGATGAAACTGTTGTTCGAACTGGCGCGCGAAGCCGGCGTCGAACAGGCGCGCGAAGCGATGTTTTCGGGCGAAAAAATCAACACCACCGAAAACCGCGCCGTACTGCACACCGCCCTGCGCAACCGTTCCGACCGTCCCGTTCTGGTCGACGGCAAGGACGTCATGCCGCAGATCAAAGCCGTTTTGAAAAAAATGAAAACCTTTTCCGACGCCGTGCGGAACGGTTCGTGGAAAGGCGCGACCGGCAAGGCGATGACCGACGTCGTCAACATCGGCATCGGCGGTTCCGATCTGGGTCCCGTCATGGTCGTCGAAGCGTTGAAGCACTACCAGAAAGAGGGGCTGAACACGCATTTCGTTTCGAACGTTGACGGCACGCACGTCGTTGAAACGCTGAAACGCTTGAATCCCGAAACGACGCTGTTCATCGTCGCGTCCAAGACCTTCACCACGCAGGAAACGCTGACGAACGCGAAATCCGCCCGCGAATGGCTGGTCAAGGCGTTGGGCGAGGACGCCGTCGCCAAACATTTCGTCGCGTTGTCCACGAACACCGCCGAAGTCGAAAAATTCGGCATCGATCCCGCCAACATGTTCGAATTTTGGGACTGGGTCGGCGGTCGCTATTCGCTGTGGTCGGCGATCGGTCTGTCCATCGCGATTTCCGTCGGTTTCGACAACTTTGTCGAACTGCTGACGGGCGGTTATGAAATGGACGAGCATTTCCGCACCGCGCCGCTGGAAAAGAACATTCCCGTCATTCTGGGCATGCTGGGCGTGTGGTATCACAATTTCTTCGGCGCCGAAGCCTACGCCGTCCTGCCGTACGACCAGTACCTGCACCGTCTGCCCGCCTATCTGCAGCAGGCGGACATGGAATCGAACGGCAAAGGCGTGACAAAGGCGGGCGTTCCCGTTTCCTACACCACGGGTCCGATCCTGTTCGGCGAACCGGGGACAAACGGTCAGCATTCGTTCTATCAGCTGATTCACCAGGGGACGCATCTGATCCCGTGCGATTTCATCGTTCCCGCGGTTTCGCTGAACGAAACGGGCGATCATCACCCGATTTTGCTGTCGAACGTCTTTGCCCAAGCCGAAGCGCTGATGAAAGGCAAAACCGCCGCCGAAGTCCGCGCCGAACTTGAAGCGCAGGGGGCGGACAAGGAAAAGATTCAGGCTCTGCTGAACCACAAGATCTTTTCCGGCAACCGTCCGTCGAACACGATTTTGGTCGAAAAGATCACGCCGCGCGCGCTGGGTCGCCTGATCGCCATGTACGAACACAAGATTTTCGTTCAGGGCGTCGTCTGGAACGTCAACAGCTACGACCAGTGGGGCGTGGAGCTGGGCAAACAGCTGGCGAAAAAGATCCTGCCCGAAATCAAGGGCGCGGAGGACGCCTCCGCCCACGATTCGTCGACGAACGGGCTGATCAACGCCGCCCGCGCTTTGCGCAAGGCGATGTGATCCCATGACTTTGCGCCTGTTGCCGCCGACGCTGGTCAACCGCATCGCCGCGGGCGAAGTGTTGGAACGTCCCGCGTCGGCGGTAAAGGAGCTGGTCGAAAACGCTTTGGACGCCGGAGCGACGAAAATCGACGTCATTCTGAACGACGGGGGCAAAGCCGCCCTGACCGTCGTCGACAACGGCAAGGGCATGTCGCCCGACGACATGACGCTGGCGGTCGAACGGTTCGCGACGTCGAAACTGCCGACGGACGATTTGTTCGATATCCGGTATTTCGGTTTTCGCGGCGAAGCCCTGCCGTCCATCGCGTCCGTCGCCCGCGTCACGATCACGTCGCGCACCGCGGACGCGGATTCCGCTTGGTCCATGTTTGTCGAAGGCGGGGAAAAGCACGCGCCGGAACCCGCGTCCGCCCCGAAGGGGACGCGCGTCGACGTGCGCGATTTGTTTTACGCCGTTCCCGCGCGTCTGAAATTTTTAAAATCGACGCCGACGGAAACGGGATACATTCAGGAAATCATCGAAAAGCTGGCTTTGGCGAACCCGTCGGTCGCGTTCACGCTGACGGACGAAAAGAAAAAACGGCTGGATCTGAAACCCGTCGGCAAAGCGGACGAAATAGAACGCGTTGCCCAAATCGTCGGCGGCGATTTCACCGAAAACGCCGTGCCGCTGAACGCCGCGCGCGACGGCGTGACGCTGCGGGGGTTCGCCGGACTGCCGACGTTGAACAAAGCCACCGCGGCGTCGCAGTATTTCTTCGTCAACAACCGCCCCGTGCGCGACAAGGTGCTGCTGGGCGCGATCAAGGCGGCGTACCACGAACTGCTGGCAGCTGACCGCTTTCCCGCTTTGGTGCTGTTTTTGGACGTTCCGCCCGAAGACGTCGACGTCAACGTCCACCCGACCAAAGCCGAAGTCCGGTTCAGAAACGCGCAAGCCGTGCGCGGCATGATCGTTTCCGCCGTGCGTCAGGCGCTGATGTCGTCGAAATTCCGCACGTCGACGACTTTGGCGGCGCAGGCGCTGGACGTTTCCCTGCCCGAACCATCGTTTATGCCGGCGCGCCCCTCCGTTCCCTCTTCAGCGTTCCGTCAGGCGCCGGCTTTCCGTCCGTCGGCGGGGGCGAAAAATTACAGTTTCAACGAAACGCGTTCCCTGTTCAGGGCGAACGAAGCCTTTTCCGCGCCGGTCGCCGGAATTTCGCCCGACGAACCGGACGCCGTTTCGGCGGGCAAGGACAACGCCGCCCCCGCGCCCGTCGACGCGGACGACTTTCCGCCGCTGGGGCTGGCGCGCGCGCAGCTGCACAAAACCTACATCGTTTCGCAAACCGCGGACGGCATCGTCATCGTCGACCAGCACGCCGCCCACGAACGCCTGACCTATGAAAAAATCAAGCAAAACATGGAATTGAACGACGCCGCGGCGCAATATCTGCTGCTGCCCGAAATCGTCGACCTGCCGTCCGAAAAACGCGACGCCGTCCTGAGCCAGAAAACCGAACTGGAAAAGGCGGGCATGCTGTTCGAACCGTTCGGCGACGGCGCGGTTCTGGTGCGCGCGACGCCCGCCGTTCTGGGCGAAACGGACGCCAAAACGCTGATGGGCGACATCGCCGACACGATTATGGAATTCGGCGATTCTCTGGCGTTAAAAGAGCGGATCAAAAAAATCGCCGCGACGATGGCGTGTCACGGATCGGTGCGCGCCGGACGGATTTTGGACGCGAACGAAATGAACGCCCTGTTGCGCCAGATGGAATCCGTCCCCTATTCGGGGCAGTGCATTCACGGACGCCCGACCTATATCGAATTAAAGCTGAAAGACATCGAAAAACTATTCGGCAGACGGGAATGAACTTAAAAAGCCTCCGGCAAAATCCGGAGGCTTTTTTTCGGCATCGACCGTCCCGCGAAATTACTGCGCGCGGCGTCCCCAGCGTTTCGGCGCGGCGGGCTGGGCGGGTTCGGGCGCGGCGTCCGCCTCGCTTTCGTCGCGTTTGCGGAACAGGTTGCCGCCGGCTTGCGCCGCCTCTTCGGGATTGACGGGTTCCAGATCCTGCGACACGGCGTTGATGAACGTGTCCAGCCAATCCTTGATGGGTTTCGCGGAAAACTCCTTGGTGTCGCCGCCGTACATAAAGAACACGGCGGGGCAGTTGCCGCCGGACAAAATCACGTCGACGAAATCGAATCCCTTGCGGTAGCGCAAAGCCAGACGCGGCGTCGTAATGCAGGAAACGACCTTTGTCACGTTCATGTCATAGCTGGCGACGTTGAACAGTTTGTCCCGCACCTCTTGCATTCCGGTTTCGTTCAGCGAACCGCAGTTGCCCGTATGCGCGAAACCGTCGATCGTCGCGGCGCGTTTTTTGGGGCTTTTGCGCGCGATGCCGTAACACAGCGCCTCGTCGGGTTCGCCCACGATATAGGCGGCGTCGGCGCGGATTCTTTCGCGGATTTCGGGCGACACGTTAACCTCGTAGGCTTCGGGTTCCTTGTAGTCGAACTCGTCTTCGCTCTGCTTGGGGGCGGTCGAGGACGTCCGGGTCGTCGCCGATCCCGTGGAATCGAAGCTTCTGCCCCCCGGATTGTAGAACATCTGCGCCGTCGCGGACGACGTCGCCGCCGCGATCAGACAAAGTGCCAAAGCTGCCGTTTTTTTCATTGTTTTTCCTCTTGTTGTTCGGCGTTTTCAGTTTGCGGCGCGGGTTCTTCCGCCGTTTTTTCCGACAGGCAGAACACCGCCGAATTGTCCAGCAGGGACTGCGGATTGACGCGTTTGTTTTTCCACGTCACGACCCAATGCAGGTGGGGACCCGTCGCGCGCCCCGTCATGCCCATTTTACCGATTTGACGTCCTTTTTCAATCTTTTCGCCCGTTTTGACCGAAATTTCGGACAAATGAATGTAGCTGGTGACGACGCCCTGCCCGTGACCGATCAGGACGGTTTTGCCCGACAGGAACATGTCGTCCTGCGCCAGCAAAACGACGCCCGCCGCCGGAGCGACGATCGGCGTCCCCGCCGCGTTCGCGATGTCCAGCGCGTTGTGCGGCGCCTTTTCAACGCCGTTCAAAACGCGTTGCGAACCGTACACGCTGGAAATTCCGCCTTCCGCGGGGGAAACGAAGCAAAGCGGCATCTGTCCCGAAACGCGTTTTTCGCGGGCTTTGCGGGTTCGTTCGAAATCGCCGGCGACGCGCTTCGATTCCGTTTCGTTCGGCGTCACGGTGTTTTGCGGCAGTCCGTCGATTTTTTGAATCCGCCACGCGACGGGGGATATTTCCAACCGCCGCGATGCCGTTTTTCCGCCTTTGACCGCTTTGAAATCCAGCGTTCCCCGTTCGTCGCGCCCGACGGCGAAAGCGAACCACCCGTCGTCGCGCTGTTCGATTTTTTCGCCGTTCATCGTCACGTCGGATTCGGGCGTCGCGAAACCGAAAGCGAAATCGCCCTGACTGACCTTTTCCGGAAAAAACAGCACGGGAGAGTCGGGAACGCCCGCGCACCCTGTCACAACCAAAACGAAAGAAAGTAAAAAGCGTTTCATAGCAATCGTCCCTGTTTATCGTCCTCTTTATCCGTTTTTTTGCGTTTGACCTCGTGCCTGACCGCGCCTTTCGCCGCCGTCGAAACGGGCAGCGTTCCGTCCGAAAAACGAATCACCAAATCCGCGTGCGCCGCCGCTTCGCCCGCCGTCGCCAGCGGTTTTCCCGCCGGCGTCAAAGCCAGAGCGAATCCGCGTTCCAGCACGCGTTCGTAGGAATAGCTTTCCAGCAGACGCGCGGTCGTGCGGAATTTGTTTTCCGCCTGCGTCGCCAGCGTTTTCATCGACGTTTGCAACGGGTACGCCGTCCGCAACAGCCTGTTTTCAGCCTGTTCCAGCAAAGCGTCGGGGCTTTTCAATTTTGCCGCCGCCGTTTCGACGGCGCGCGTCCGGTCGTTCAGCAGAACGGTCAACGCGTTGACGACGCGTTCGGCGCGGTCGTCCAGCCGCTGCGCCCGTTCTTCGATCGTCTGCGCCAAAGACGGCATGGCGCGCGCCAGTCCCGTCAAAACGTTCGCCTGTTCTCCGATCTGACGGTTGACGGCGGATTTCAGCCGCGCGTCCAGTTCCGCGATCTGCGCCGCCAGTTCGCGGCGCACGGGAACGGCTTTTTCCGCCGCGCCCGTCGGGGTCGGCGCGCGCAAATCGGCGGCGTAGTCGATCAGCGTCGTGTCCGTTTCGTGTCCGACGGCTGAAATCAGCGGAATGTCGGATTCGGCGGCGGCGCGAACGACGATTTCCTCGTTGAACGCCCACAAATCCTCCAACGATCCGCCGCCGCGCGCGACGATCAGCACGTCCGGACGGGGAATGCGACCCGACGGCGTGTCCAGCCCCGCGGGCGGTATGGCGTTGAACCCGCGGATCGCGCGGGCGACCTGTTCCGCCGCCTCCGTCCCCTGCATCAGCGATCCCCACAGCAGAACGCGGCGCGGAAAACGGTCGTTCAGCCGGTGCATGATGTCGCGGATCACCGCCCCCGTCGGCGACGTCACGACACCGATCACTTCGGGCAGAAAAGGTATTTTTTTCTTGCGTTCGGGGGAAAACAGCCCCTCGGCTTGCAGTTTTTTGCGGCGTTCCTCCAACAGTTTCAACAGCGCGCCGACGCCCGCCGCCCGCATCGAATCGACGATCATCTGGTATTTCGACCGACCGGGGTACGTCGTGATTTTCCCCGTGCAGACGACCTCCAGCCCGTCTTCGGGCTGAACGTCCAGCTTTGACGCCCCGCCGCGCCAGCACACGCCGTCCAGAACGGACTCCTCGTCCTTTAACGCGAAATACAAATGCCCCGACGCGGCTTTTTTCAGCCCCGAAATTTCGCCTTTGACCCGAACGGCGGAAAAATTCGTTTCGACCAGTCCTTTCAGCACCAGCGACAGCGCCGTGACGGACAGGGCTTCGGGCTGTTTCGGGGGCGTCGCGGAAACGGCGGGCGCCATCGCCAAATCAAGCGAATCGACAAACAAAGGCTTGGTCGTCATGCGTTTCCTCCGCGCAAATTTTTAAAGAAATCCGTCAACAGGGCGGCGCATCTGGTCTGCGCGATGCCGCCGTACACCTCGGGCACGAACAGATTCGCCGCGCGTTCGTACAGCCGGCAGCCGTGCTCCACGCCGCCGCCTTTGACATCGTACGCCCCGAAATACACGCGGCGCAAGCGGGCGAAAGAAATCGCCGCCGCGCACATCGGGCACGGCTCAAGCGTCACGAACAGATCCAGCCCGTTCAGCCGCGTTTGCCCCGACGCCCCGCATGCCGCGCGAATCGCCAGAATCTCCGCGTGGGCGGTCGGATCGCGGTCGCGTTCCGTGCGGTTGGCTTCGACGGCGACGATCCGTTTTTTTTCAGCGTCGAAAATTACGGCGCAAACGGGGATTTCCCCCGCCTTTGCCGCTTTTTCAGCTTCGGTCAGCGCCGTTTCGGTAACGATTTTTAAAAAACTTTCCATAATGATGTAAAGTGTCTTTCCCGCGCGGGGAAGTCAAGAAAAACATCTTTCAATCAGTCCGGCGGGGCATTATACTGCCCGAAATTCCGGCGGAGGTCTGGCGTGGACGCGGCAATCGAAAACACGGTGTACAAAATCGGGGGACTGAAAGTCGACCGCGAAATCGTGCGCTATATCCGCGAAGCCAGCGACGTCAGCGGCGTCAGCTTCGATTACATGCTGGCGAAAGCCGGACACGAAAGCCGGTTCGAGGTCAACGCCGCCGCCGGACGTTCCAGCGCCGAAGGACTGTACCAGTTCACGACGGACACCTGGCTGCAGCAGATGAAACTGCACGGCGCGAAATACGGCTACGCCAAACTGGCGGCGCAAATCTACCGCGACGGTCGGGGACGCTACCGCGTGAAAAGGGACGACATTCGCGACGAAATCCTGTCCCTGCGCCGTTCGCCGCGCATTTCGGCTTTGCTGGCGGCGGAATTCGCCAAAAGCAACCAGAAAATCCTGAGCGATCAGGTGGGCGGCGCCATTTCGCCCGTCGACCTGTATCTGGCGCATTTCATGGGACCGTCCGGCGCGGTGATGCTGTTGCGCGCGGACAAATTCACGCCGTACAAATACGCCGCCGACCTGTTCCCCGACGCCGCCGCCGCCAACCCGCCGATTTTTTACGACGCGAAAGGCGGCATGCGCACCGTGCGTCAGGTTCGCAAAACGATCGACAACCTGTTTCAGGAAAAGATCGACCGTTTCGCCGTTCTGCCCAAATCGCTGAAAGTCTGGCTGGACGACCAGCCCCGCGAACGCAAAAACAAAAAATCCGCCGTCGTGGTCGAAGCCCCCGTTTTAAAGCTGGAAGCGGGACTGACCGCCGTCGCCGCCGGCACCCCCGCGCCGATGCCCAAAATCGTCGAAAGTTTCGAACTGGCGAACATCTTGCCCGGCGAAGGCGTCAATCTGGACGACGACAACGCGTTGAACGCCCTGAAAACGGACGGTTCGGTCGAAATTCTCCCGTCCGCCGCCGAAACGAAAACCGCCGACCTGCACGCCGTTTCGGGGCGCGACGACAGCGTTTCCGCCGACTTTATCCCGCCGGTCGCCGCCGAATACAAAACACGCGCCGTCACCGCGATGGAAACGGAAAACGAAACGGAAACGGCGCGCGATCCCGTCTATACGGCGCGCGCGGCGACCTGTTTCGAAACGGACGATTATCTTGTCCGGTCGCCTTTGCCCGTTTTGATGACGGCGCAAATGTCGATCGCCGATTTTTCCAAACAACACGAAAAGGAAATCAGATGAACACAACATCGGGCGAAAGAATCGCCAAAGCCGTCGCCCGCGCGGGCGTTTGTTCCCGCCGCGAAGCCGAACGCTACATCGAACAGGGACGCATCGCCGTCAACGGAACCGTTCTGACATCGCCCGCGTGCGTCGTCACGGAATCGGACGTCGTGACGGTCGACGGAAAGCCTCTGCCCGTCAAGGAAAAAACGCGCGTCTGGCGTTACCACAAACCCGCCGGACTGGTGACGACGCACAAAGATCCGCGGGGACGTCCGACCGTATTCGACGCCCTGCCCGACACGATGCCGCGCGTCATTTCGATCGGACGGCTCGATTTGAATTCCGAAGGTTTGCTGCTGCTGACGAACGACGGCGAATTCGCCCGTCAGATGGAACTGCCGTCGACGGGGTGGGCGCGCCGCTACCGCGTGCGCATTCACGGCGAAATCACGCCCGAAATGATCGACAAGCTGGCGAAAGGCGTCGCCGTCGACGGCGTGCGCTACGGTCCGGCGCAGGTGACGGTCGACAAAAAGCAGGGAACGAACACCTGGCTGACCGTTTCGCTGAAAGAAGGCAAAAACCGCGAAATCCGCCGGCTGATGGAATCGTTCAACCTGCCCGTGACCCGACTGATCCGCGTTTCCTACGGACCGTTTCAGCTGGGCAATCTGGAAAAGGGCGCCGTTGACGAAATCACGGGCAAGGCGTTGCGCGAACAGACGGGCGGCAAAATCGCGACCGACGAACGCCCCCGCCGCAAAAAAGCGGACTGACCGCCGTCAGCGTTCAAACCGTTTCAGATATTCCCTGTACGGCACTCCGTCCAAAATCAGATCGACGGGGCGCGCCGCGCCGTCTTTGCCGACGTTCAAAACGATTTGCGGCGACAGTTTTTCGTCGCGCACGGCTTTGTCCAGAACGACCGCCGATTTTTCGGGTATGTAGAACCGGTCCGCGCCGTCGTAAAACGTCCCCGACACGCACCGTCCCCGAATGAAACCGGCGCATTCGGCGTCCCGTCCCATGCGAACCGTCCGCGCGTCCGGACAAAAAAAGGCGTCGCCGCTTCTGCTTCCCGCCGCGCAATCGTTTTTAAAGCCGGAGTAATCCGCCCCGACCGCCAGATAATGCCCCGCCAGAATGTCGCGCGGGTCGAATCCCCGCACGGGCAGGACGACGCGCGTTCCGTTCATCGCGCCGAATTGCGCCGCCAGCGCCCAGACAGCCCACGCGACGACGGGCAAAGCCAGCAGGATTTTCGCTTTTTTTCCGGATTCAACCATGTTTTTCCCCCTTTGCCGCGGCGGCGTCCTTTTTCAAATATCCGTTAACCTTGCACCCCGCGAAAGCGACCGCCAGAATGACCGCCCCCGACAGAATCATGCCAACGCCCGTAGACATCAGCGATCCGAACAGGTCGAAATAAGCGAACAGGATTCTGAATCCCGCGACGACGGTCAGTCCGCGCGCCGTTTTTTCCATATCAAAGACATGCGCCGCGAACGCCAGCGCGATCAAAACGGTCAATTCGGAAAAATAGCCGACGGCGGCGCAGTCCGGCAACAGCGCCGAAACGGCGTACAATCCGCCGACCGCCCCCAGCGATTTTTGTTCGGATTTTGAAAACGCGCCCGCTTTCAGCGCGAAAGCGGCGAAAAGAATCATCGCGCCCCAAAACGCCGCAACGGCGTCGGGGTTGACGTGAACGCTCCGATCTTTAACCAGCAGAAAAACCAGCGTTCCGACAAAGAAAAACACCCGCAAAGGCTGAACGAACGCGCGCGCCGCGTTCCGCCGCGCCAAAACGGCGAAAGCGGCGAAGCAAAGAAAAGACGCGCAAACCGGCGGAACCGTCAGCCAGTTCAAAACGGACCGCCCCCACGGCGACGAAAAGAACGCCGCCAGAAAAACGTAATCCCAAACATAGCCCGCGACCGTTTTGCGCGTCAGGCAAACCAGCGGGAAAGCCAGTCCGGTCCAGAACAGAAACGCGGCGCAAGTGTCGCTTTTCAAATGATAAATCTGCCCGACCAGCCCGATCGCCGCGAACAGGGCGACCATATAAAACAGCAGCAATCCCTCGAACGCCGCCGGACGGTTTTCGCGGCACTTCGCCGCCCCGACCGCCGTTCCCGCCAGCAGGGCGAACATCGCCGCCAGTTTGAACGCGTCGGAAACATACGCCCAGTTCGCGGCGACGACCGAGGCGACGCCGCACGCGATCGACAGCGCGCCCAAAAACATCGCGGCGGACGCGGGCGTCAAGCCTCCGCGCCGTTCAAACGCCAGAATTTTCCGCCCCTGTTCGTCGGAAATCAATCCGTTTTCAACCCACTTTGCGATTTTTCGCGCGGACGCCGGCATTTCGATCCTCCCGTTTCAAGGATAAAAATCAGTTCTGTGTTGATTTTAGACGGCTTTTATTTTAATGTCACCTTGGTTTTCAATTTTTTTAAGGGGGTTCTCCTATGAAGAAGTTTTTGGCTGCCGCCGCTTTCGTCGCGGCGTTCTCCGCCTCTTCCGCTTTCGCCGTCGACAGCACGGGCTGCGGTCTGGGTTCGATGATCTTCCGCGGACAGCGCGGTTTGGTTCCGCAGATTCTGGCGGTCACGACGAACGGTTCGTTCGGAACGCAGACGTTCGGCATTTCGACGGGAACGTCGGGCTGTTCGCAGAACGGCACGATTTCCGGCGGAACGGGCAGAATGTTCGCTTTTCTGGAAAACAACATGGAACAGTTCGCGATCGACGCCGCCCGCGGTCGCGGTGAAACCATCGAAACGATCGCCGCGCTGACGGGAACCTCCGCCGACAAAGCCGGCGACATCATCAAGGAAAACTTCGCGTTCATCTTTGACAGCCACGATGTTTCCGCCGTCACGGTCACGCTGAAAGTTTCCGAACTGCTGGCTTAATCCGCTTCGAACAAAGGGGTCGTTTTCAAAAATGCGCGCTTCCTTTGTTTCGGCTGTTTTCTGGCTCTGTTGCGGCGGGATTTCCGTCGCGGCGGAGCCTTTTTCGTTGCCCGAGGAACGGCAGGCTTACTTAAACGACCTGCAACGCCGCGCCGAACGGCTGAATCTGTCCGCCGATCCGCAATGGCGGGCGTTCATGCATTTTCACGACCGGTTCGGGGCGCGGGAAAGCACGATCGATTCCGCCGGTTTCTTTTTATCCGAAAACGGAAAGACGGATTTAAAGGCGGAGCTGGACGCCACCCTGCGCGCGTTTTTCACCCCCGTTCAAAACGTTAAAAAAACCGACGGCAAACCCGCCGCCTACAATCACCCGCAATGCCTGTTCCCCGCCAGATACGGCTGGCTGAACGAACGGCTGGGCTTCGATCCGAAACGCCTGCCCCCCGTCGACTGCGCGGATTATCAAACGTTCAAAAAAGCCGTCGACGTCAAAAACGCCGCGGTCATTTTCACCGACGCCTACATGGGCAACCCCGCGTCGTTTTTCGGACACACTTTGCTGCGCCTCGATTCGGCGGGGGACACGCCCCTGCTGTCGCACGCGCTGAACTACGGCGCGATCACGGGGTCGGACAACGGACCGGCGTTCATCGTCAAGGGCGTGTTCGGCGGATACAGCGGCATTTTTTCGGTGTATCCCTATTACGACACCGTGAACCTGTACAACAACATGGAAAATCGGGATATCTGGGAATACCGGCTGAACCTGTCCCAAAAACAGCTGGACACGCTGGTCGCCCACATTTGGGAGCTGGGACACAATTCCGCCTATTACTATTTCTTTTCCGAAAACTGTTCCTACATGCTGCTGGAAACGCTGAACGCCGCCCTGCCCGACAACGATCTGACCGAACCGTTTTACCGCCCGCTGTTTTCGAACTACACCATTCCCGTCGACACGGTGCGCAGCGTCCTTAAACAAAAAAACATTTTAAAGGAAGCCGTCTGGCGTCCGTCCCGCCAGACCCGTTTGCGCAACGCCTACGCCCGTCTGTCCGACGGCGAAAGGAAACAGCTGGCGAAACTGCTGAAAGCGCCGCGCGACGTCGACGGCGTCGTCGCGTCGGATCTGACGCAGACGCAAAAAGCGAACGTTTTGTCGACGGCTTACGACTATCTGCAATATTCGTTCGTCAAAGGCGACGTCGGGCTGGACGAAATGCGCCGCGACGCCATTCGACTGCTGACGCCGCTCAGCTCCTTTACGCAAAAAGCCGACATTCCCGCCCCGACCGTCCCCGAAAAGCGTCCCGACGAAGGGCATCTGTCGGGCATGGCGGGAATTTACGCGGGACGGCGCGGCGGCGACGGTTTCGTCGACTTGACGATCCGCCCCGCCTATCACACTTTGCTGGACGAAACGGCGGGATTTATCCCGTTCGGCGAAATCACCTATCTGGGCGGAACGTTGCGCCTGTACACGGATGAAAACGACTTGAAACTGCAAAAGTTCGCCTTTGTCGACATCACGTCGCTGGCGCGGCGCGACGCGCTGTTCAAACCGTTTTCGTTCAAAATGAACATCGGCGCCGAAAACTTCCGTTCCCCCGACAAGACGAAAGACGGCACCGTTTTCTACGCGCAGTTCGGCGGGGGCTGGACGTTCGGCGTGTCCGACCGCGCCGTCGTTTTCGCGATGACGAACCTGTACGGCAAAGCCGGCGGGTATCTGGACCGCGGGTCGCTGGCGGGCGCCGGCGTTCAGGCGGGTTTCGCGGCGGATTTCGGCAAAGTGCGCCTGACGGGCGACGCCGAAAGGATTTACTATTCGGACAGATCCGCAGATCTGTGGCGGTACCAAGCCGCGGCGGGCGTTTCGCTGACCCGCGACTGGGGATTGGAGGCGTCGTTCCTGTTTGAAGACAGCCCGCGTTATCGGGACGCGCGCGAATACCGTTTCGGCGTCGTCCGTCACTTCTGATATTTCGACGGATCGGTCACGGGGACTTTGCGCCCGCGGTAAATAATGCACTCGACGCCGTTTTTGTCCTTGTCGACGTTCGGAATGTCGACGATGTCGGCGACTTCGTTGATCGCCAAAGCCAGATTGTCGAAAATCAGCACGGCGGCGGCGTAGGGATAGCCGCCCCGCGGACAGGAATCGCGCAACGGCAGACGCGTTCCCTGCGTTTCGAAATACTTTTTGTTGACCAGACGCTGGGCGGGGAAGGAAAACTCTTCGACCCGCAAAACGGAATCGACGGGAACGGCGCCGAACACGGCGGGTTCGGATTTGTACACCAGATAGGACGCCGACCGCGGCGCGTCGTCGTCTTCGGGCAAGGCGACGATTTTTCGCGGCAAAGCGGGCTTTGCCGTTTCCGTCAGCGCCGCCAGATCGACCCACAGGACGTCCCGTCCGCTTTCCATGACGGTCGCCGGAAACAGATAGGGCGATTTGTCGGACGCCTTTTCCGACAGATAAAGCAACTGTTCGGTGTCGAATATCTGGCGGGCGGGGATTAAAAAAGCGAACACGCCGACACGGGCGACGATGCCGTAAGCGACGTCCTCTTTGCTTTGAACGCCGCAGTTCAGCACGGGCAAAGACTGCCCTTTCCAATAGAACGTCACGTTTCCCGTTTCGGCGTCGCGTTTCAAATCGGCTTCGCTTTCCTGCAAAAACACGGTTTCAGCCACGGCGTTCAACGGCAGGGCGTACACGTCGCCGCCCAAGGAAAACAGCAGGACGCGGTCGAAAATAAAACGCTTCGGGATCGACAGACCGACGCGCAGCCCGTTGTCAAAAGCGGTTTCGATTCGCGTTCCGGCGCGCAGGACGTCGCGCGCCGCCCGCCACGTTCCGCCTTGCGCAGCCGGATCGAACAGCCGGACAGCCGCGTTTTTCGCGGCTTCGCCCCGTCCGTCCGGCTTTGCGCCGTTGAAAACGGTTCCGTTGTCCGAAAACGTCAACCGGACGAAAGCCCCCTCCTCGACGGCGGAAAAAGCGATCTTCAACGGTTGTCCTTCGGGCGGGACGGCGTGTTTGAACGCGTTGTCGACCAATTCCGCCAGCACCTGCTCCGCCGCCGCCGGAACGTCTCTGTCGACGCCGCAGACGTTCGCGCGCCCTATTTCCGCTTCATAATCGCGATCGTATTTTTTGCCGGCGGCTTCCAACTGTTTATCCAAAAACGCGGGGACAGCCCCGAACGTCCGGACGCGGACGCCCGCGACCAAATCGCGCAGTCCGCCCATGTCGCCGCCGCCCCCCGCGCGCGCCAGCGCCGCCAGTTCCTTTTGCGGTTTTTCGGTGTTGAACGGCCAGCCCGCGGCTTTCAATTCCGCGCGGACGAAATCGTCGCGTTTTTTCAAACGATCGCACGCTTTTTGCGCGCGTTTCGAATTTTCGCGTTCGGCGTTCAGTTCTTCCCGCAAAGCGACCAGCCGCGAATTAAATTCGACGTGCTGTTGTTCCAGCTCCGCCTTTTCCCTGCGGATCCGGTCGGTGTTTTCCGCCTCTTGCGCCAAACGTTCCGCGGCGTCGCGGCATTCCCGCTCCAGCGTTTCGACCTGTTCCGCCGCTTTTTGATAATCGACGCCGACCGCGTTTTTAAATTCTTCCAGCGTTTCCAGATTTAATTTCAGTTCTTCGGCCTCGCGGTGATTCCGGATCAATTCGTTTTGCAGTTGTTCTTCGCGTTGTTCGCTCAGATTGTCCTTTTCCCGCAATTTTCGGGTCAGATCGGAAATTTTCGCGCCCATTTCCTCCAACGCCCGATTTTTCGCGTCCAACAGCAACAGCGTTTCCCGCCGTTGTTTTTCCCGTTCCCCCAGTTTGTCCTGACAGTCCTGCAAAGCCAGACGCGCCTGCGCCAGATGATCCTCCAAATCCGCTTGGATTTTTTCCTGATCGCTCAGCCGCGTCATGACCGCGCCTATTTTTTCCTGCGCCGTCTGCTGGCGGCGTTCTTCGCCGAACAGGACGTTTTCTTTTTGATTCAGGGCGTTTTCGCGTTCCGCCAGCGTTTGCGCCCAAACAACCAGCTGTTCTTCGCGTTCGTCCAGTGCCGTTTCCTGCGCCGCCAATTCCTCCCGCGTCGAATCGCCGCGTGCTTCGGCGACCGCCGGCGCGGCGGCGTCCTCCGCCGTTTCGGGGGCGGGCAGCAGGTCGTCGTCCGATTCGCGCGGTTCGCGTTTCAACCGTTCCGCAGACTGCGCAATTTTTTTAATTCGCTGAAATTTCAGCAAAATGGCGGGCAGAGCCGACAGGGACGAATTTCCCGTCAAAAAACTTTCCGTTTCCGCTCCCGCCGCCTTCGCCAGCCTGTACATGCGCGCGAATCCCGCGAACGGCGCGGCGGACCTGACGAATTTGAAAAAATCGTCCAGCGCGCGCCAGACGTCTTGATCCGCCGGATTTTTTTTCAATAAAGACAGCTGACGTTCGGCTTCGATCAGCCGTTCCCGCATCTCGTTCAAAAAATCGTCCGTAAAATCAGCCATGTCCGTTCCTCAGCGTTTGGTTGTCAGCACCAAAGAAAACGAATCCGTTCCCGTTTCAATTTCAGCCGCGCCGCCCTGATCGTCCAGACTTTTTTTCAGCAAAACGGCGGGGACGGCTTTGTGCGAAACGCAGGCTACCGTTTCGCCGTTCAGCGCGGCGACGGCGTCCGCGTCGGCTTTGACGGATTTGCCGACCGCGTCGACGCGGATCACGCCCGTTCCGGCGCGCGCGGTCACGGCGATCTTCGCGCCGCGGGGGGTCGCGTCCGCCGCGATCTGCACCGCCAGCAAAATCATGCGGAAAGCGAACAGCGGCAATCCGTCGTCGGCGTCGCGTTCGCAAACATAGCTGATGCCGCGGTTTTCCAGCGTCGCCAGATAGTCGTCGACATACCGTCCCGCGGCGTCCATCGACGTCAGCGGTCCGTCGCTGCCGTAAGCCGCGCGGAAAAACCGCAGACGTCCCATCAGGATATTCGCGTTGTCTTCCGCCAATTTCAGCAGATCGGCGTCCGCCCCGCCGGATTCCGTCAGCAAAGCGATGCTGTTCGCCACGGAACCGACCGCCCCGGCCATATCGTGGCTGAAACGGGTCACGGCGGCTTTTTCAAACAAAAAATCCATATCGGACACGGTGCAAACCTTTCTTTTTTTGAAAACGCCCGAAAAAAGCGTTTATCCTGTCGACTTATCCGTCAGTTTTTTTTATACTAATAACGTTAAGCAATCTTTACCAATTCCCGCGCGGAGGCGCCCGAAATGAAAGCAGTCACATCACTTCCGCCGACACCCGGTCGGGCGACGAACGGTTTTTCCGTCACGCGAAAACAGCGGACGGCGGGCGAATCCGCTTCGGACGAAAGCGCGGCTTCCGCCGCTTTCCGCCGCGAAATGCCGATGACGCGCGGATCCGATTACGTCGACGTCGACGGAAAGCGGTATTTTTTCGACGCGCCGCGCGGAACGTATTTAAACATCGTCGTGTAAAGGGGGATACCGCCATGCGATTGAACGATAATGAAAAAGGGGCGACTTTGCTGGAAGTCATGGGCGTCATGGCTGTCGTCGGATCGATCGTCGTCGGATTGATGGGCGGCATTTCCCACATGTACACGAAAAT
>ERZ808286.91-NODE-91-length-72873-cov-5.082768_pt1 | contig 72873 bp, 61 predicted proteins | sample MGYA00521276_ERZ808286 | MGnify/ENA primary metagenome ERZ808286 (study PRJEB31516, sample SAMN03275607) | gut metagenome | biome: mammalia-associated habitat; material: feces | host: Papio cynocephalus | place: Kenya | collected 2012-08-01 ... | reverse complement strand
CATGCGGCGGCGCGAATGTCTCAATAAAACGCTTTTCCGATGTATTCCAAAGCGGTAGGCTGGACTCTGAATATTACCAGAAAAAATATGATTTGATAGAAGAAAAAATTTCTCATCTTGAAACTTTGAAAATATCTGAAACCGGAAAGCTTAAAGACAAGAATTTTTCTCCAGAAGAAAATGCTGAATACAAATACATTGAGCTTGCGGACATAGGAAATCAAGGTGAAATTTCAAGTTGCACGCTTGCAAAAGGCTCAGAGCTTCCGACAAGGGCAAGAAGAATTGTGCATAAAGGCGATGTTTTGGTTTCTTCGATAGAAGGCTCTCTGCAAAGCTGCGCGATTGTTCCATCAGAATTTGACGGCGCACTGTGCTCAACCGGCTTTTATGTAATTGAGCCAGAAACAATGAACGCGGAAACTTTGCTGATTCTGCTAAAGTCAGAAAACATTCAGCTTCTATTGAAAAAAGGCTGTTCCGGAACGATTTTAACAAATATCTCAAAAGAAGAATTCTTAAAAAACAGAATCCCTTTTCTTCCGCCCGAAATCCAGTCAAAAATCGCGTCGCTGGTTCAATCCTCATTCGTCTGCAGGGCGGAAAGCAGGCAGCTTCTGCAAAACGCAAAAACACTCGTGGAGCAGGAGATTGAAAAGCAAGGAGAGGAAATTGATGAGAAAAAAGTTGCGCAGATAAATGCGGTTTACGATAAAGTTTCCGAAAAAGAACAGATTTCCATGTCTCGTTCCTCTATGCGTTCTATGTGGGAGGCGGTAAAAGATGACACGTGGTGAAATCTGGTGGGTTGATTTTGGGCTTAGGCTCGCGGATTTTCCTGCCAGGAATTTCAATTTTCCGCATAATTTTTTCTATATTATAGCGTCATGGTTTACGGTTACATTCGCGTCAGCACGGACAAACAGACGGTCGAGAATCAGCGGTTCGAGATTCTGCGGTTCTGCAAAAAGAATTCGCTTGAAGTCGGAGCCTGGATTCAGGAGACAATCAGCGGAACTCTCACGCCGGACAAACGCGAGCTGGGCAGGCTTCTTTCTCACATCCGCAAGGACGACCTGATTATATGCAGCGAGCTTTCGCGTCTGGGCAGAAGCCTTTTTATGATTATGTCGATTCTGAACCTGATTATGGAGAAAGGCGCTCGGATCTGGACGATAAAGGACGGCTACCGACTCGGAGACGACATCCAGTCCAAGGTACTTGCATTCGCGTTCGGACTAAGCGCGGAAATCGAGCGCAACCTGATTTCACAGCGCACAAAGGAAGCCCTCGCGCTCAAAAAGGCGCAGAACGTGCATATCGGCCGCCCCAAGGGAAGACAAAACAACGAGCATCTTCTGGACGGCGCGGAATTCCAGATAAAGGCAATGCACCGCTGGGGCATGAGCATAAACCGGATTGCGCATTTCGTCGGAGTCTCCCGCAACACGATAAGAAGATGCCTGAGGGCATGACTCCGCCCGGAAATCCTCTTTTCCTGAGTTTGAAAGTTTCTTCCATCTGTCTTATAATCATTCCCATGGACGAAATTGAAAAAAGCAGACTGGACCGCGCCCTTTCGCTGACCCAGCAGACGATACCGCTTGTCAGAGAAGCCGAGAAAAAATTCTGCAGCGCGCGCAACTGGGGATTTCTTGATATGTTCGGCGGAGGAACTCTCGTTGACATTGTCAAGCATTACAAGCTGAATTCAGCGGCGGACATAATGAGCCGCATAAACTTTCTCCTGCAGCAGCTTCAGGCGGAACTGCAGCAGATTGTGACTCCGGTAGATTTCAGGATGAACACAATGACATTCGCCACTCTTGCGGATTTTCTCTTTGACGGAATTCTCGCCGACACTTACATGCAGTCCAAGATAATGAAAAGCCTGGAGCAGGTACGCGAGCTTGAGCACAGGCTTGAGATGCTTGAGCGGAAACTTACCGAAATGCTCCGCACGAACTGACCCATCTTTCAAATATTTCTGAACTTCAAATTCCTTTGCCTCCGGATAAATATCTTGTTATTTTTTAAGCAGATTCGATGGAGGCATGAAAGCCGGCTTGAATATTCATTCTCATGCGTTTTTCGTTGTGTCTGCACGCAGACTCCGCCCACCCCGGTTCCGCTCAAATGCGGCGGAACTGAATTTTTGGAGGAATCCCATGAGGATGAGGAATTTTATCACAGGAGTTTTATTTATGGCTTTAACGGCATCCATTTTTGCCCAGGACTATCCGGACGCAAAGGCGACAAATCCCGACACAATGCGATGGATGAAAGGCTTTCCGCCGCCGCCCGACAGGACGCTCCATGCGGCGGACGGCTCGTTCTTCAATTTTCCGGGACTGCGCTACAGCGTGAACCACATGCAGGAATTCTCGCCGACAAGAACAGTTCCGGCGGCAAAGGAAAAGCTTTATTCAGTAAAGACAAAATATGACTCAAAAATCGGAAGCCTGACGTTTGTTCCGTGGGATTCCGACGCTCCGATGACAATTGACGAATCCCTTGACGCGAACTACACGGACGGATTCATCGTAATGCACAAAGGAAGAATCGTATACGAGAAATATCCGGCCGGACTCAGGCCCGACGGAGTACACGCCGCCATGTCGGTGAGCAAGTCGTTCACCGGAACAGTCGCATCAATTCTGGTTGCGGAAGGCGTTCTGGATCCTTCAAAAAAGGTCGCCGAGTACATTCCGGAGCTGAGGGATTCGGGCTTTGCGGATGCGACCGTCCGTCAGGTGATGGACATGACCACCGCGATTCAGTACAGCGAGGACTACAACGACCCGAATGCGGAAGTCTGGGCCTATTCAGCGGCCGGCAACGTATTCCGCCCAGCAGACTACAAGGGACCGCAGAACTACTACGAATATCTTGCCACGGTAAAAAAAATTCCGGGACAGGAACACGGAGAGGAATTCGGCTACAGGACGGTGAACACCGAACTTCTGGCCTGGATTGTCTCGCGCGTGACGGACACCGGGCTTGCGCAGCTTGTGTCGGAGAAAATCTGGAAGCCGCTCGGCGCGCACCATGACGGATATTATCTGACCGATCCTTCTGGAATCGCATTCGCCGGCGGAGGATTCAGCCTGAACCTGCGCGACATGGCGATGTTCGGCGAGATGATGCGCAGCGGAGGAAAACTGAACGGCAGACAGATAATTCCGGAGGCCGCCGTCGCGGACATCCGTGACGGCGGACGGAACACCGGAAGCAGAAAAGCGTTTGCGGCAGGCGGCGAATATCCGAGGCTGGACGGCTGGAGCTACCGCGATATGTGGTGGATAACGAACAACGCCCACGGCGCTTACATGGCGCGCGGAGTCCACGGACAGGCAATCTACATTGATCCGGCGGCGGAGATGGTAATCGCAAGGTTCGCCTCAACCTACCTTGCGTCTAACAAATACATCGATCCGCTTTCGATTCCGGCTTACGAGGCGGTTGCGGATTATCTGATGAAAAAGTAGAACCCCAAAGACGGTTCGGGCGGATGGAATTCAGACGGCCGCCCTTTTCCTGGTGACGGAAATTCCGTCACCGATATTCAGGAATTCCGTCTCGAATTCACGGCTGCTTTCCAGAAATTCGCGGTAACGCCTGATTTTTCCGACAAGCTGACGCGTGCTTTTGTTATGTGTAAGAGTGATGTCGTCAACCATTCCGTGAAAAGACAGATTGTCACTTATAACAACTCCGCCCTGAGCTAGATTTCCGCAGAACCTGTTGAAGAATCTTATATACTGGGATTTCGCGGCGTCAATGAAAATAAGGTCGAAAAGTCCGTCCGTCTCGAATTCAAGCGCGTCACAGCATACCACGGTAACCGCGTCATCCAAACCAAGCGCGGCCACATTCTCACAAGCCTTCTCCGCACGGCAGGAATCTATCTCCACGGTGGTCACATGAATTCCAGGCGCCGCCTGCGCGAATTTTATCGCCGAATATCCGACCGCTCCTCCGATCTCAAGGACATTCCGGACATCATGTTCCCTTATATACCTGCATATAAATTCCGCGCCGTCATCGCGCACCACCGGAACTGAGTTTTTCGCGGCATATCCACGGATTTTTCCAGCTCCGCAGTCCGACACCAGAATTCCGATAAATTTCTCCATTTCGGCCATCACATAGAACGAAAAATCCGGATTCATGGCGGATACAGTCTCCCTTCCGTACCTGCCGTCAAGAATTCCGCAGGTGGCGCAGCCGTATTCCTTTCCGGCGGCAATACAGTCTGCGCGATCCGTGACAAGCAGCACATTCTCCGGCCCGCAGCTTCTGCCGGCTGCCGCCTCTATACGCGCTTTTACATATCCCAAGAATTCCGCGGACGGCCACGAAAAATTCTCCGTGCCGCACCCGGCGACAAAGTCAAAGACATCAGGAATTCCTTCTGCGGACGAGAGAATTCTGCGGACATCAGACGAATTCCGTTCCGAGACGACTCCTATTCCGGCTCCCGTCTCTTTCAGTCTCCGGAGAAAAGCCGGGACACCCGGAAAAAATTCCGCGTTTCCGTCCGCGGCCTCACGGACAAGCACACCGTCAAATCCGAACACAAATATTTCCGTCATGACGCAAGATTATATCACACAGGCGGACTTTATCAACAATCAGGACACAGCCGGAAATCCGCCCGTCCGAATGAATATATAATATGTCCGTGATATTAATACGATGTCTGTAATATTAATTGACACAGGAAAAGAAAATCGGTATTTTATCTCATTCGAGGACAGAATTTCTATGAAATCCATCAGATCTATAATTCTCACTTTTTGCATTGCCCTGATTGCTGTTGTCAGTCTGGGCGTTTTTATTTCCCTCAAATCCGGACTCGGCAAAATACAGCGCTACAGTATGGAAAGCGTCAGGACGGAACGGATGAAGGGATATGACGACTCCGTGAAATTCCAGATTCAGAACGTCGCAAGTCTGCTGAATTCGTTCTATGCAAAGGAGCAGGCAGGCACAATGACAAGGCGGCAGGCGCAGGATGAGGCGATAAGGCTGATAAAATCCCTGCGGTACGGAGACGACAGCTCAGGATATTTCTGGATTGACGATACGGACTGCGTTCTTGTCGCGCATCCGATTCTTCCGCAGGATGAGGGAAAAAACAGAAGCTCCATGACGGACAAAAACGGAGTGAAGATAATCCACGAGATTATGAAGGTCGCGGAGAACGGCGGCGGATTCAGCGAATTCTACTTCACCAAATCTGACGGTGTCACGGTCGCGCCCAAAAGAACCTATTCCATGCTTTTCAGGCCGTGGAACTGGATTATAAGTTCCGGAAACTACTACGACGACATAGATGCGGAACTGAATGTGGTCGAAGAAGGCGAAAAAAACACATTCAGCTCCCTGTACAAATACATGACGCTCAATCTTATGGTGATGATGCTCGCATCCGCATTCGCCGCCGCGGTTTTTGCCAGATGGTTTGCGAAACCGATTGACGAGACGGCCGTCATTCTCAGCAAGATGTCAAAGGGAAACCTCTCGCTGCGGCTTCCGCCCTCAGGCAACAGGACGGAGCTCGGAACAATGCGCGAGAACGTCAATGCGTTCGCGGCATCAATGAACAACATGGTTCTGACCTCCAAAAACAACATAAATTCACTGAACCGTGTCGCGGAGGAACTGAACAGAAGCAGCGCGGACATCTCATCGGAAATAAAGCAGATTTCTGAAAATTCAACGGAACTTGCCGGACACGCCAAGCGTCAGCAGAACACCGTGAACGAGACGGTCACGACCATGGACAGAATGAATTCGCTTGTGGAGAAACTTTCGTCACAGATAAGCGAGCAGAACGAGGCCCTTTCCCAGAGCTCGGCGGCGACAGAACAGATGATTTCAAACATCAATTCTATCACCGAGAACATCGACAAATTCGGAAACAGCTTCAAAAAGCTGGCGGCAGGCTCGGAGAGCGGAAAGAACACCATCGAGAACGTGATTCATCTTGTGGACAATGTGTCGGAAGAATCGGCGAAACTTCTCGACACGAACAAGATAATAGAGTCGGTCGCGGAACAGACAAATCTTCTGGCGATGAACGCCGCGATTGAGGCCGCCCACGCAGGAGAAGCGGGAAAAGGCTTTGCTGTCGTGGCCGAGGAGATAAGAAAACTCTCAGAAAGCACGACGGAGCAGTCCCATGCGATAATGCAGACGCTTTCCGGTGTAATAGAGAACATCGCGGATGTGACCAACGCGGCGAACAATGCGGGACAGATGTTCGGCGAGATTGTAAGGCAGATTTCCGATGATGACGCGCTCATAAGTGAGATCCGTTCGTCCATGGAAGAGCAGACCGTCGGAAGCAAACAGATTGTTGACGCGCTCAGCAACATAAAGGACACGACGCATATAATAATCGACAGCTCAAAGCAGATGAAGGACGGAATAGAGACTGTCGTCTCGCACGTCGGCGAGCTTGAGTCTATGTCGGACAGGCTGAAAGACGGAACGGAAGGAATAGAAAAATCCGCATCGGTGATAAACGGAAACACCGACAGCCTCATCAAGATGGCGGCGCAGAACCGTCAGCTTGCGGAAAGACTCTCATCCGAAACAGAAAAATACACCGTCTGAAAAAGCTAAAAATTCAAGCCCGGCGCCGGAAAATTCTGGTCCGGGCTATCCGTCAGGAAAATCGAATTTTTCAGGCTGCTCCGCGGAGGCACCGGCTATACGCCGCCAGAATCCGGTCCCATCCTGCTGAACATTATTATCTCAGGACGATACTCAAAGTGCATATTGTCCCAGATCGCCCATTTTCCGCCCCATAGAAATCCGTTTCTCTCAAAAATCTCAATCACCTCTTCAGGCGGCATCCACCGTCTCTCAAGCGGCAGCAGCATCCAGTTCTCGGGATCGATGTCACGCCTCCACGCCCAGTAAAGATTCTTCTGCCGCCAGCCGGAAGGCAGAACATCTACCGCAAGTCCAAGGCTGTGGAATGAACGGTTGCCGGAATCGCTTATGTTCCGCCAGGAATAACTGTCCGCGCTCTGGAGCGCGCCGATGAATTTCCTCACCTCAGGATTTCTCTCAGCGGCGGCGCGGATTTCTGTCTCGACGGCCTTGAGCGGCCGGTGAATCCGTTCATGGGTGTTTGATTTCTTGCCGAGAAAGCTCACGGACTTTATGTGCTGCTCTACGGCAATCCGCGAGGCGCAGTCATAGATAAAATCATACAAGAAGGGCGGCGTTCCTTTTCCGCGCGTCCGGTTCTCAGGCGAGCTGAAACTCCTTATCCGCGCGATGTCCTCCTGTGAGAATTCCGCCGGGTCATGGAGAACAAAATCATATTTATATAGAAGAGAACTGTACTGATTTTTTGAGCCCAGCTCCCCGCCTGGAAGAAATTTTCCGTCGGCCCAATACAGTTCCGTCCGTCTGCCGTCCGCGGAAAGTGATATTTTCCAGTCTCCGGCGTCCGTATCGTAGGAGCAGCTGAAATCTATGTCAGGATATGCGCGCTCAAACAGCGGCAGGAATTCCGGCCTGTCCGGAATCACTCCGCGGACGTAAGGAGCGCATACCAAAGGGGAAGCCACAAAAATCAGAACCTGAAATGCGAGTCGAAGGCGAAATTTCATGTCAGAAATATATCATCATCCGTCTTGTGTTAGTCAATGGGGATGGACAGAATTCCGCTCCCGGACAAAGCCTTCAAGCATATAAATATCTGTTATGGTGATTGATAAAATTCGCCGTCGCAGATAAATTCTACAATAATAAACAAAATACCGGAGTTTTTATGGTAGGAACAATTCTCAAAAGTGTCAGGGAGTATAAAAAACCGTCACTGCTGACACCTCTGTTCATAACAGGCGAGGTGGTGCTGGAGTGCATACTGCCTTATGTAATGGCAAGACTTATAGACTCAATGTCCGGCCCGTCAATGGAGCCGATTTTATCCTACGGCATTCAGCTTGTGATTCTTGCGATGCTTTCCCTGTTCTGCGGTGTAATGGCGGCCCGCCTTGCGGCAAAAGCCTCATGCGGATTTGCGAAGAATTTAAGGCAGGATCTTTACTTCAAGGTGCAGGAATTCGCATTCGCGGACATAGACAGGTTCTCGACGGCATCTCTGGTGACCCGCCTGACGACGGATGTGGGCAACGTGCAGAATGCGTTTCAGATGATAATAAGAATCGCCGTCAGAACACCGCTGATGTTCATTTTCTCCACGGTGATGAGCATGAGGATAAATCTCAGGATGTCGCTGATTTTCCTGTGCATAATCCCGTTTCTGGCGGCAGCCCTTTTCGGAATAATCCGCATTGTCAGACCGCTATTCCGCAGGATTTTCAGGAAATATGATGCCATGAACAATTCGGTTCAGGAGGACATATCGGGAATACGCGTAGTCAAGTCGTTTGTCCGGGAAACCTATGAGACCGACAAGTTCTGCAGAACCTCGGCGGATGTATGCGCGGACTTCACCAGGGCCGAGAAAATTCTTGCGCTGAACAATCCGATAATCACATTGTGCATATCCTCGGCTGTTTTTCTCGTGAATCTCATCGGCGCCAGGATGATCATAGCAAGCGGAGCCACATCTCTGACGACAGGAGAACTTTCATCCCTGATAAGCTACGGAGTCCAGATTCTCAGCTCGCTCATGATGCTGTCATTCATCTTTGTCATGACATCAATGGCCCAGGAATCGGCGGAACGTATCGCCGAAGTGCTTGAGCATGAGCCGTCACTGAAATCGCCGGAATCAGGGCTGACGGAAGTCCGGGACGGAAGCATCGTCTTTGACCACGTGTCATTCCGCTACCGCAACGACAGCCGGAAAAACGCCCTGTCAGACATAAACGTAACCGTTCCGTCCGGCTCGACGCTCGGAATAATCGGAGGAACCGGCTCCTCAAAGACGACAATGATTCAGCTAATCTCCCGCCTGTACGATGTGAGCGAGGGACGGCTTCTTGTCGGAGGGGAGGATGTCCGGAGCTACGACCTTGAGTCGCTGAGAAATGAGGTTTCCGTCGTGCTTCAGAAGAACGTGCTTTTTGCCGGAACAATAAAGGAGAATCTCCGCTGGGGCGACAAAAACGCCACTGACGAAGAGCTGGAGCACGTGTGCAGGCTTGCGCAGGCGGATGAATTCGTGCGCACGCTTCCGCAGAAATATGACACGTACATCGAACAGGGAGGAACGAATGTCTCCGGCGGACAGAAACAGCGGCTCTGCATAGCACGCGCCCTGCTTAAAAAGCCTAAAGTCCTGATTCTCGACGACTCGACATCGGCGGTTGACACAAAGACCGATGCCCTGATAAGAAAGGCTTTCAGGGAGGAGATTCCTGACACCACAAAAATAATAATCGCGCAGAGAATATCATCAGTCCAGGACGCGGACATGATACTTGTAATGGATGACGGAAAAATCGCGGAGAAGGGAACCCATGAGGAGCTTATTTCCGCAGGCGGAATCTACCGCGAAATATACGACACTCAAATCAGAAACAGCTGACAGACGGAGACATATTATTATGAAAGAAACAGAAAACAGAAAACAGAAAAAAAAGGGAAATGTCGGAAGGCTTATAAAGTATGTGCTGAAAAAATACAGAATTCAGGTTTCCGTGGTGACAGTCTGCATAATCATAAGCTCAATCTCCTCTATAGTCGCCACGGTATTCTCACAGCGGCTTATCGATGAATGCATAACGCCGGGAATCACGCAAGGACTTGATGCCGTATGGCGGCCGATGCTCAGAATTCTAGGTTCAATGGCGGCGATATATATCTGCGGACTTGCCGCCGCATTCCTGTATCCGCGCATAATGGCGACGGTGACACAGGGAACACTGAGACAGCTCCGTGACGATATGTTCCGCAAGATGCAGACCTTGCCGATAAAGTATTTTGACACACATGCGCACGGAGACATAATGAGCACATATACGAACGACACGGACGCCGTGCGCCAGCTTATCGGGCAGAGCATTCCTGCTCTGATTCAGTCATCCCTTTCGATTGTGGCGATGTTCATAATAATGCTCTTCTACAGCATTCCGCTGACAGCTGTTGTATGCGTATTCATATTCATAATGACACGCTGCACAAAGAAATTCGGCGGAAACAGCGCAAAATTCATGGTAGGACAGCAGAAGTCGCTTGCGGCGGAGGAAGGCTATGTGGAGGAGATGCTCCAAGGACTGAAAGTGGTCAAGGTATTCTGCCACGAGGAGGAATCCAAGAAGAAATTCTCCGTACTGAACGAGCAGCTTTACAAGGACGGAGAACGCGCGAACAGATACGGAAACGTCCTGGGCCCGATTCTCGGAAACCTCGGAAACATAATGTACGTTGTGGTCGCGATAACCGGAGGCCTGATGGTATTCACAAAGGCGGTGAATCCGGGGCTTGCGGGAACAGGCGCCGTCACCGCCGGAATAATCATATCGTTCCTCGGAATGTCACGCCAGCTCTCGCAGACAATCAATCAGATTTCAATGCAGGTTCCGATGATTGCGATGGCGGAGGCGGGAGCGGGACGCGTGTTTGACCTAATTGACCAGCAGAGCGAGCATGATGACGGTTATGTCAGGCTGGTGAACGCCATCCATGGGGACGGAGGACAGATAACCGAGACACAGAAGCAGACCGGCTTCTGGGCATGGAAACATCCTCATTCGGCGGACGGAAGCGTGACCTACACTCCCCTTGCCGGCGATGTCCTGCTTCTCGATGTGGATTTCGGCTACACACCGGAAAAGACAGTGCTCCACGGCGTAACTATTCATGCCGAGCCCGGACAGAAAATCGCATTTGTAGGTGCGACAGGTGCCGGTAAGACAACAATAACCAACCTGATAAACCGGTTCTACGACATTCAGGACGGAAAAATACGCTATGACGGAATCAATATAAACAAAATCCGCAAGCAGGATCTGCGCCGCTCGCTCGGAGTCGTGCTTCAGGACGTGAATCTTTTTACAGGAACGGTGATGGACAACATCCGCTACGGAAGGCTTGACGCGACTGACGGCGAATGTATCGAGGCGGCAAAGCTCGCGAACGCCGACAGCTTCATAACGCGGCTTCCTGACGGCTACAGCACAATGCTCACAGGAAACGGCGCGAACCTCTCACAGGGTCAGAGGCAGCTCATATCGATAGCCCGCGCCGCGGTGGCAAATCCGCCGGTAATGATTCTGGATGAGGCCACATCATCAATAGACACGAGAACCGAATCGCTTGTGCAGCAGGGAATGGACAACCTGATGAAAGGAAGAACAGTATTTGTAATCGCCCACAGGCTTTCTACCGTCCGCAACAGCGACAAGATAATTGTTCTGGATCACGGACGTATAATCGAGGAAGGAAGCCATCAGGAGCTTATCGGGAAGAAAGGCCAATATTATCAGCTCTATACAGGAGCCTTTGAGCTTGAGTAGACAGCCAGTCAGAATTTTCCGGCGCTGAGGAAGGAATTCTCCAGGTGCCCGGAAATTCTGAAATGATTTGCATCAGGAACGGCAAATCCGCGTCACAAATATCATCCGGATGATTGTATAATCATGCGAATTGATTTAATATATCCGGCATAAACAATCCTGGAGACATAAATGAACGCAATCATCACAGTTGTCGGCAGCGACAAGGTCGGTATCATAGCGGGAGTGACAAATTTTCTTGCGGAACATTCAATCAACATCGCGGACATAACCCAGACAGTCCTGTCCGGCAACTTTGTCATGATGATGATGACCGAGCTTGATCATTCGGATATAACAATCGAACAGCTCAGGACAGAAATGGACAGTATGTCCGTAAAGATGGGCGTCGAAATCAACATCATGAGCGAGAAGGTTTTCAGCTCGATGCACCGCATATAAAGGTCAGAACGTGATTATCTCCTCGTAGACACGGATTGCGAACTGGTCAGTCATCCCTGATATGAATTCGATTATGCACTTCTCAAATGACTCATTGTCATTTATGTCAAACACAGCCGGCGTGTCGAATTTCATTATGTGCTTTCTGTCAACAAACGCGTGTTTTTCCTGCGAATAGACACGGTAGTTTGAGTGCTTTATAAGCCATTCCTCGAATGTGGCGCAGAGATTCGGATAAAGGCGCAGCGCCTGCGGGACTCTTCCTCCGGCCGCGTAAATCTGCGTTCTCATCAGAGTCCGGTATATTGTCCTTATCACATTCTCCGCATACAACTGGAATTCCTTCAGCCTCCAGTGCCTGTATATATTCGCGAAATTGAATTTCTTAAGCTCCACGATAAAACGGAAATATTCGTCCGAGAAGCACAGCCCCTTTTCTGGCGAACTCATTCTGCAAAGATCAACGATAAGGTCATTTATTATCACCGTGGTATTCACGGCTCTTCCGCTGCGCATTGACGACGTGCCTTTCCGCGCGAAACCGAGCGTCGAGCCGACAATCTCGCGCAGCTGGCGGTAGGACGCCATGTCAATTATATGATACTGGCGCGCGTCCTCAATATCACGTCCGAGGTATGCGATTTTGTCGGCGAGCTTGACAACGCAGCCCTCCCAGGTGAACGGCTGGATGAATCCCGGACGTTTTATCGAATAAAGATCCATCGCATCCTTTCTCGGCCGAATCCCCTGCTGGTCAATCTCACCGCAGTGGCAGATAAGCCCGTCACGTACCGCATAAGTCAAATTCAGCGGCTTCTCAATTCCGTCCGGGTTCTGAAGGGTTTCTATGTAATCCGCGAAAAAAAGGCTGTTTCTTTCATGCCAGAATTTTTTCGGCGCGTTCGCGCCCTCCTTCTGCTCAAGAAGGCCGTTCAGACAGTCCTCCCCATGATGACCGAAAGGAGCATGGCCGATGTCGTGACCTAGGGCGATTGCCTCTGTCAACTGGGTGTTCAGTCCGAGATATTTTGCGATTGTGGAGGCGACTGACGCGACATGGCTGACATGCTCCATCCTCGTGCATATATGATCGTTGTGAGGGGCAAAAAACACCTGCGTCTTGTGCTTGAGCCGTCTGTACGCCTGTGAATGAAGAATCCGCGTGTAGTCACGCTCAAAATCGGTTCTTATGTCGTTGTTCCTGGTGTATAAAGGAGTCTCGCGCATGACGCACTGATTCCAATGCGGATTTTCAGGGCAGCAGCGCTGTTCAAAAAAAGAATTCTGCATACAGGAGAGAATAATGCGTAAAGAAGCAAAAAATCAACACCTGTCCGTAAAAAGCTCTTGCCTCACACGGAAGCGCCGTCAAGCGCGTCCCTCACCGTCCTGAACGAAAATCCGGCTGAACGCATGGCCGCATCAAGGCGGTCTCCTTCTTTTCCCTGACGGACAAAACGCTCATAGGCCCGGCGGCAGATCTCAAGCTCATCATTCTCCTCAAAGAATTCAGCCACAGCTGCGGCGGCCGTATCCGATGAAATTCCCCGCTGAAGCAGAAGCGCAAGAAGCTTCGTCCTGCCCTCAAAATGATTTATGCGCCGGCTGCCGAGCCAGGCACGCGCAAAACGAGCGTCCGAAAGCGAACCGTCCGACTCAAGGTAATCAAGCGCAGGCTTTATATGGCGCGGCTCAAACCCCTTCTCCGCAAGTTTGGCGGAAAGCCTGAACCTGCACTGCTCCGCCCGCGAAAGATAATCCATAGCCTTGAATTCCGCCGCAGTTACAATTCCGGCCTCGACAATCTCATCCTCATCAGCGCCGCAGAATTCGGCACCGGGAATTATTTTTTCCGGAGAAACAGCCTGGAGATATTCCGTTCTTATAAAAAAAACAGACTCCGGCAGGACTGTAATTTTCAACAATCCGGACAGAGCCTGTTCTTCGACTGAAGATATGACCAATCTGACGGCTAGCGTTTGCTGAACTGGAATCTTCTGCGGGCTCCACGCTGACCGTACTTTTTACGCTCGACCATACGTGAATCGCGCGTAAGATAGCCGTTCGCCTTGAGCGCAGTGTGGCAGTCCTGATCAATCTGTGTCAGCGCACGTGAAATTCCGTGCAGACATGCGGCGGCCTGACCGTTAAGTCCGCCACCCTTGACATTAATCAGAATATCAAATTTCGTGTCATTTGATGTGACAAGAAGAGGCTGGTGAACGACCTGAACCTGCTCCTCGGTCACAAAATAATCCTTGACATCCTTTCCATTAACAACGATTTTTCCGGAACCTTCGCGAACAAAAACACGGGCTACGGAAGTCTTTCTTCTACCTGTACCAATAGCTATATTCTTTACCATCACGAACTCCTACTTACACTTCAAGCGGCTGCGGATTCTGCGCCGTATGCGGATGCTCCGCGCCTGCATAAATCTTAACGTTATCCATCAGGGCGCGTCCGAGACGATTGTGCGGAAGCATTCCGCTGATTGCAAGGCGAAGAGGATCAGTCGGGTGTCTCTCAATCAGCTTCTCAAACGTGTGAGACTTGAGGCCTCCGACAAAACCCGTGTGGTGATAATAGATTTTTTTCTGTTCCTTTCCACCGGAGACAGCAACCTTATCCGCATTGATGATGACCACATAATCACCCATGTTCTGATTTTTTGTGAAAGTGGCCTTGTTCTTTCCGTGAACAACAGCCGCAGCCTTTGCGGCGACACGTCCGAGAGGTTTTCCGGCGGCATCAATGACATACCACCTGCGGACCTGTTCATATTCCTTGACGAAAATCGTATTCATGATATACCTTACTGTAAAAAAGTTTATCTGCGCACATAAATCCTGCATCTGACTTATGTCCACAAGGTCGGCGATGAGCGGTCGCCTTCCAATACGGGGTGAATTACTATACAACTTTTAATATCCGAATGTCAATACAGGAACAGGGCTTTCTCAGAAAGACAATGTTCCGACGACAGTCTCGTCGGACTGCACAACCGGATCCGCCGCTTTCCCATCAGGAGAACCGGTCTTCCTGCGCCCTCCGGAAGAAGATCCGCGCGGTGTCCTGCCGCCGGTAGAGCCTAGGAAGGAAGGAAGAAATCCGCAGATTCCGCCGGCGACATTCACCGCCGCACAGACAGCTCCGTTGCCATAACCGGAAGTGAACAAGGAGAACACGAACAACGCAAGCGCCGCCGCCGATGCCACAGGAAGTTTTTTCTTGTATACGGAAACCGTGCAGTTAAGAAGAAGCAGCATGAACATCACGGGGGCGGCTCCTGTATTCATCTCACGGCAGAAACAGGCGCTCAGAACTCCGGACATAAGCGACGCTACGGCCGTCATCACAAGAACCATCACCGAACCGTAGTATCCCTCAATCTGCGGTCCGAGCAGAAGAATATATGTCATGCACAGAAAAAGCGAATTCCATTCCCTCGCACCGAAAACATGAAGGAACAGCCTGAGATAAGAGAGAAAATCACTGAAGCTGAACGGAAACTGCCCATCCGCCACCGTAGGAGCGACAAGAACAGTCTCAAGGACTTTGCCTTTTGTAATAAATTCATCAATTATATAGAAGAGAACTGTTACAACCAAAAACGTGAGCATGACAGGCGAATCATAGCTCAGATGAAGTGAGAATTTTTTCTTTGCCATAAAGGGCATTATAGAACATCATTCATCCAAGTTCTACAATTTTTCGGAGAATTCCTCCCAAAGCGCTGTCATCTGATCAATTTTGGCGGAAATCTCATCCAGCGAGGATTTGACCGCCCTGGCTCTTGTTCCGTCGCTGTAAACTTCCGGCCTGGAGAATTCCTCCTCAAGTTCCGCTTTCTTCGCCTCAAGGCTCTCAATCTCCTTCTCACAGCGCTCTATCTCGCGTTCTGTCCGGCGGCGTTCGGTGTCACGCCTTTTCTGCTCCTCACGTGAGAGTTTCGCGCTTCCGGCAGTCTTTTCAGCCACAGCGGCGGCAGGCGCTTCCGTTCCGGATTTCTCATTTCTGGCCTGCTCCGCCTGAATCTGCTCCATATAATACTGGTATCCGCCGGGAAAAAATCTGTGTCTGCCCGGAGCGAGCTCCAGAACTCTTGTGGCAAGCTTTTCTATAAAGCCGCGGTCGTGGCTTACGAACACGACGGTTCCTCCGAATCCCTCAAGCGCGTCAAGAAGCACATCCTTTGAATGCATATCAAGGTGATTTGTCGGCTCGTCGAGAACAAGAAGATTCACGGGACGCAGAAGAAGCTGAAGCAGGGCGATACGGCTTTTCTCGCCGCCGGAAAGGACATCAAGGCTTTTGTAGACATCGTCTCCGCGGAAAAGGAATGCGCCGAGCATATCGCGGAGTTTCGGAACAAGCTCCAGCGGCGCCACGTTCTCAAGATACTCAAGGACAGAAATTCCGCCCTTTATCGTCTCCGCGCTGTCCTGAGAAAAATAACCGACCTTCACGCCGGCACCCGGAATCATCTCACCGGAAAAACCGGAGTCTGCACCTGCGATAATTCTCAGAAGGGTGGATTTTCCGGCTCCGTTGCGTCCGGCGACAACCATCCTGTCTCCGTTCTCAAGCGTCAGGTCAAGGTTCCCGATTACATCTGTAATTCCGTCGTAGGACTTTGACACGCCATTAAGCCGCAGGACGAGTTTTCCGGCATGAGGCGCAGGCGGAAAACTGAAATGGATTTTCTTCAGCGATTCAGGAATTTCTATTTTCTGCGCGAGAATTTTATCCAGCTGCTTCTGCCGTTCCTGAGCCTGGGCGGCTTTAGTAGCCTTATACCCGAACCTGTTTATAAAATCCTCAAGCTTGTGAATTTCCTGCTGCTGCTGCTCATAAGCCGCAATCAGCGTCTTCAGTTCCACGGCGCGGACATCCTCATAATGGGAGAAATTTCCCGGATAACGCTTCAGCTCGCCGTTGAACAGCTCGTACACCTCGTTCACGGTCGTGTCAAGAAAATATCTGTCATGGCTGACAAGCAGAAATCCGCCCTTGAAATTCAACAGGAACTGCTCAAGCCAGGTTCTGGCCTCAATGTCAAGATAATTAGTCGGCTCGTCAAGAAGAAGTATGTCAGGATTCTGCATAAGAGCCTTTGCAAGCGCGATTCTCATCTGCCATCCGCCCGAAAATTCCTCCGTGCTTCTGTCAAAATCACTGCGGGAAAAACCGAGACCCACAAGCACGGATTCCGCGGTGGCGGCGCGCCTGTGCCATCCGCTCTCGTCAAGCTCCGCTATCAGCTCGGACTGGCGGACAAGAAGGCTTTCCATGTTTGCAGGAGAATTCTCAAGCCTTGAGCCGATGCCGTCAATCTCCTCCTGAATTCTGTAGCCGAATTCAAAGGCGCGGTCAGCCTCCTGCATGAGAGTGTTCCCATGGTGAGTAAGTCCGGACTGGGGGAGATACACAATCCGGCAGTCCTTCTGAACGGCCCTGTTGCCTGAATCAGGTTTCACAAGACCGGCGAGAACCTTTATCAGCGTCGACTTTCCGGCGCCGTTCGCACCGGTCAAAGCGGCGCGGCTGCCGGTCTGGAGATTTATCGTGACATTCTTCAATATATCGCGGTCGCCGAATGCCAGCGACACCTGAGAAAACTGTACAAAACCCATATCTGTTATCCGAAATTCTACTTCTTGAAATAAAGGACAAGAGGACTTGAGCCGCGTCCGGTGACAAGATTTCCGTTTATGACAGCGCCGGAAGCGTCCTCAAGTCTTATTCCGTCATGTTCCTTTTTGTAAAGGAAATTCACATCACTCTGAGTTCCGTCAAAACGGAACGTAAGCACGCCGTCGTAATTCGCCCTGAGATTACGCGGCACCGCATATTTTACGGAAACGGTTCCAGCCTCCTTTGCCCCGGAGCTTATTACGGAAGGAACAAGAAGACGGAATTTTGTCCATCTGAAAGTTCCGTCCGCGCTGAAAGTCAGTTTTCCGTAGCTTGAGCTTGAGAATTCAGGACCGGAAGCGACGACAGAAGCATATTCGACTGAGCGGCGTTTCTTCTCCTTCGCGACAATCTCATCTATATTCTCATCAATCAGGGCGAAATTCAAATCCTCCGGTTTTCCGTTTGCTCCCGTATATCTGACCACGATGAACGAGCTGTTTCTGTAATAAATCGTGACAGGAATTCCGTCAAGCGAGTATTCCTTTGAACCTGAAACGGTGAATCCGTTGTAGTTCCAGCTCTCATGGATGTCCGTAAGATTCAGATAAACCTTTTTGTTTGCGGTATCCACGGCAAAACGGTACGATGAATGAAGCCTGGACAAATCCATGTTGCCGCTGTCTATAAGCGTCCTGAAATAGTCTGGATACCAGTTTTTGCCGGCGATATAATCGAACGTGCTGTCGGTGACTGTCTCGTCGGCAGCCTCCTCTCCGCCTATACGGTTTCCGTCCGCATCCGTCTCGAAAATATTCAGATTATAGGAGAAGCACCATCCCTGGGTTCCGTCGGAAGCAAGAATTCTGTACCAATCGCCCTCAAGCGCATTCTTTCCGGCCATGACAGCCTGACCTTCGCCCTTGTAAAGCAGTTTTATCACCTCGCCCCTGCGCAGCCTGTATACCTGCCTTGACGTGTTCACCGGCTCAGCCCTGCACGGCAGTCCGTCAAGCTTTACAGAAGCGTAGCGGTGTGCACATTCAAGATAGCGTGCCGCGGCCTCACCGGATTTTTTCTTTGAGACAGGCTCCGTAAGCTGCCACAGAGGAATTTCGGACTTTTCCCCGTCCGGCACACCGATCACATACATTCCGGATATGTTCGATCTGATGTAAACCGGCACAATATCGCCGTCCCTCAGCCCATGCTCCGGAACATTCCAAAGAAGCACACCGTAGCCCATTATATCGCCGCATGAAACAAACAGCACAGAAAAAAGTGCGGCAAAAACAAAACGCGCGCACACGGTGAATATATTTTTTCTCATGAATTCCGCTCCATTCCGCTGCTCCCGGCAAAACCAGGAACAAGAAAATATGTTCAGCAATGATAACAGAAAACGCCCGGAAAGTCATTGCGTATCAATTGAATTATATTCATGTAAGCGGTAAAATATCCGGCATGACAAAATTCCTTTCGCAGCTGATTACGGCCGCAGACTTTGAGCCGGTCCTGATCGGCGGCACTGACACACATACGGACTTCGACGGAATTCCGGTAACTGACATAACATTCGATTCCAGAAATGTCACCGGGAATTCGCTTTTTTTCGCCCTTCCGGGAATTCATGCGGACGGAAACGATTTTATTCCGGCGGCAGTTGAGCGGGGCGCAAGCGCCGTCATATTTCAGGGAGAACTTTCACCAGAGACAGCGGAAAAAACCGCAGAGGCCGTGCGCGCAAGAAAAACAGGCTCCGCGTCCGGTCCGGTGTTTCTGCGGACAAAAGACAGCCGCCGCGCGATGGCTCCGGTGAGCTGCTCATTCTACGGAAACCCGTCGGAAAAAATGGTCGTAATCGGAGTGACCGGCACAGAGGGAAAAAGCTCGACCGTGTCGTTCATCTGGCAGCTGCTGCGCGCCTGCGGAAAAAAAGCCGGATTCATCTCCACGGTAGAATATTCACTCGGAGACGGGGCTGTTCCGAATCCTCAGCATCAGACAACTCCCGAAGCTCCGCTGATCCAGAAAAATCTAGCGGCGATGCTGGAGAACGGATGCGAATATGCCGTAGTCGAAACCTCGTCACATGGACTTTCCGAAAAACTCAACAGATGCGGCGGAATCCTGTTCGACTGCGCGGTTTTCATGAACGTCACGCTGGAGCACCTTGAATTCCACAAGACTTTTGAGCAATACCGGGACGACAAGGCGAACCTTTTCCGCGCCCTTGACCGCCATGACCACGAGAAATTCATTTCGGGACAGAAACGCCGTATAAATTCAATAGGAATAGTGAATCTTGAGGATCCCTCCGCGCAGTATTTTATCGGCGCGACGAAACATCATGTGTACGGATTCACCACGGAAGGAAAGGCGGGCAAGGCCGCCGCGGAGAACGGAGCTGATGCGGTCGCCCTTGCTCCCATTCCCGACAATATGCGCTTTATGTCCGCGCACAACATCGCGGCCGCAAAATTCGGAATCTCATTCAGCGCGGATGCGGACGGAACCGCCGCCGTATATCCGCCTGACTATGATCCTGTAATTCCGCGCGCGCACACGCATCTCAAAATAAAAGCGCCCGTTTCCGGCGCATTCAACGCATACAACATTATGGCGGCGGTGATTGCCGTCAGCAGCGTGACGGAACTTCCGTTCTCCGTCATCGCGGAGAAAACACCGGAACTTGTTCCAATAAAAGGCAGGATGACGGTTGTGGATGACGGCCAGCCGTTCGAAGTCATCGTTGACTACGCGCACACGCCATCATCGTTCGAGACAATCTTTCCTCCGCTGAGAAAACGCTGCACAGGCCGGATGATTGCGCTGTTCGGAAGCGGCGGAGAGAGGGATCTTACGAAACGTCCGCTCCAGGGACAGATCGCCGCGAAATTCTGCGACGAAATCTATCTTACGGACGAGGATCCGCGTGGCGAGGATTCCGTGGCTCTTCTGAAAATGATTGCGGAAGGAGCGGAGAAGGAAGGCATGAAGGAGGACGAGAATCTCTTCATCATTCCGGACAGACCTGCGGCCATCAGAAAAGCATTCGCCTCGGCAAGAAAAGGCGACATAGTTCTGCTCCTGGGAAAATCCCATGAGAACAGCATAATATACAAGAATTTCGTGATGCCCTACGACGAGATTGCCGAGGCTCACAAAGCGCTCAAGGAGTTATAGAAATGGATGTCACAATCATATACGGCGGACGCAGCGGAGAACATGAAATATCGCTTGTGTCTGCGGCGGCGGTCGCCCGCGGAATAGACAGAAAGCACAGCATCAGCCTTATAGGAATAACAAAAAAAGGCAGATGGTATCTTCAGGACAAAAAGCTCCTTGAAAAAATCAGGGCAGACGATTCGGCGGCGCTTTGCATAGAAGAAAACGAGAATATGTCCGTATCGGTCGTTCCTGGAGCCGGACAGAATTCACTTGTGGCGGACGGAAAGCCAGTCCGGACGGATGTTGTTTTTCCGGTCCTTCACGGAACTTACGGCGAGGACGGAACCGTTCAGGGACTTTTCGAGATGGCCGGACTTCCCTATGTCGGCTGCACGAACCTTTCAAGCGCGCTGACAATGGACAAGGAAAAGACAAAGATGATTCTTGAGTCGGTCGGAATTCCTGTCGTTCCGTACGTATGCATGAAAAGGCACGTGATGATGAATTCCGCCGTATATGATGAATTCATCAAGGCCGCGGAGGAGGAGCTGGGATTTCCGATGTTCGTCAAACCATGCTGCGCCGGCTCGTCAAACGGAGCGGCAAGGGCGGACAACCCCAAGGAGCTTTCATACACGCTGATGGAGGCGTTCCAGTGGGACAACAAGGTTCTGCTGGAAAAGGCGGTAAACGCGCGTGAGGTTGAATGCAGCGTCACCGGAAATTCCGTCACTGCTCCTGCCGACAGCGAGACTGAGACGGTGACAGCCTATATTCCCGGTGAGATTGTCCCGACCCACAGATTCTACGACTACGACGCAAAATACAATGACAGCAACGGAGCATCGCTCAGAATTCCGGCGGATCTGTCTGAAAATGACATAGAAAAAATACGGAAAGCAGCCTGCGCCGCATACAGGGCCGTGGACGGAGCCGGACTCTGCCGGGTTGATTTCTTCATCGACAGGGATTCAGGCGCGGTCTACCTGAACGAGATAAATTCAATGCCCGGATTCACCCCGATAAGCATGTTCCCGAAAATGTGCGCGGCCGCCGGACTTGAATTCACCGCCCTTACGGAACTTCTGATGGAAGAGGCGGTTGCGCTGTTCAGGACAAAATCAGGACTGAACACATCAAGATAGAATTTCCCGGAGGAATATCAACCATGCAGAAGAAAATCGTCAACAACTACGGAAGTTTCAATGTCGTTTTCAAGAAAGGAAAAGGCGCCACGCTTACCGACATAAACGGAAAAAAATACATTGACTTTATAGCCGGAATAGGCGTGAACTGTCTTGGACACAGCTACCCTCCGCTTGTAAAGGCAATCTCAGGACAGGCCGCACGGCAGATTCACATATCGAACTATTATCTTTCAGACCAGGGGCTGGAATATGCCGATGAGCTTCTTGCGGCGACCGGATTTTCAGGCGGATATTTCGGAAATTCCGGAGCAGAGGCAAACGAGGCGGCAATAAAACTGGCGCGGAAATACGGTTTCCTGAACGGAGGCGAAAAACGGCGCAACATCGTAACCCTTGAACATTCATTTCACGGCCGCACGCTCGCGACACTGACTGCGACCGGACAGGCGCAGTTCCATCCGGAATGTTTCGGCCCATATCCAGCCGGATTCAGCACAATCAGGGCGAATGACATGGAGGCCCTGAAAAATGCCTTCGACGGCACGACCGCAGCCCTCTTCATTGAATGTGTCCAGGGTGAAGGCGGCGTCAACATAATAGACAGGGAATGGGCAAAGGCGGCGGCGGAAGCTGCCCGCAAGGCAGGCGCAATAGTAATGGCGGACGAGGTTCAGACCGGATTCGGCAGAACAGGAGCTCTGCTTGCAAGCGATGCTCTCGGAATAAACGCGGATGTGGTGACACTGGCAAAGGGAATAGCCGGAGGAATTCCGATGGGCGCCTGCATCTTCAGGGGAAAGGCTGACGGAATACTCAAGGCCGGAGACCATCAGTCCACATTCGCCGGAAATCCGCTGGCCTGCGCCGCCGCCCGTGTCGTGCTGAGGACAATGACAGAAAAAGGTTTTATGGAAAGGGTGAACGAAGCCGGAGACTACATAAGACGCACGGTAAGCGGATGGAACAGCCCGCGCGTCACCGATGTGCGCGGCAAGGGACTTATGATAGGAATCCAGCTTGAGGCAAAAACGGATCCGGCCGATGTGAAAAAACGCTGCCTGGACATGGGACTCTGCGTCACTACCGCCGGAAAAGACGTCATAAGGCTGCTTCCTCCGCTGAACATAACAAATTCAGAGATAAACAAGGGACTTTCCATTTTAAAGAGCGCGCTTGAACAGCTCTGATTCCATGGAGGATTTTATGCCGGCATGGCGCAGAAATTTTCTGTCCTTTATAATCCTCCTTGCATGTTCACTGAATCTCCGTGCGGGAATAATGAGCAGACCGCGCGTCGTAAATGTAATCTCCACCGAATTCTTCGACATCCTTTTCCCGAAGGAGAGCACGGAGACCGCTGAGATTCTGGCGGAAAACGCGGACGGAATTTTCAGGGAATCGATGACCTACATGCGCAGCGTAAGTCCGTTCAGGATGCCGGTTGTAATATCCCCCGACTCGGACACATTCTCCGTAACATATTCGCCTGTGCCGTACAACAGGATTGTCATCTACGAATCCGTTCCGGACGCTGACAGCTCACATTACGGCAACGCGCTTCTGGACAGTTTCCGTCGTGAGACGGTGAGGGCGGTAACAGCCTCGGTCAAAACCCCTTTCTGGCATTTCATGACGAATTTCCTCGGATTCGACGTGCTGCAGCCGGCCGTCCTTCTGAATCTTCCGTTCTCGCTTGCGGAAGGCGCGGCCTATGCGGCTGATGCCGACAGGAAAAACGGAATTCTCTCCGACGGACACGCGATCCAGATTCTTGCGCAGGCAAAACTCGACGGAGAATTTCCGACCTGGCTTCAGGCGTCAGGAGCGAGGGACATATATCCGGGAAAACAGCTCGCGCTTACAGCAGGAGCCGCATTTACGGCGTACATACAGCAGCGATGGGGAATATACCGTTATGCGGAATTCTGGAATGAATGCGGCAAGGTTCACGCATTCAGTCTTACGGCAGGAATTTTCAGGAAAATCTACGGAGTGCCGCTGGCTGACGTATGGAAGGATTTTGAGGACTCGATTCCGCTTCCGGACACATCGGCATACAGCGGCAACGGCGCGCCTCTTTTCGGCTCCGACTCCCAGGGGCTTTACAGAAACATAATGTCAACTCCGTACGGACTTGTCTGGTACGACATGATGCGGCACGAGGTCGACATTTTCACTCCCAGCGGAACGACGGAAGAACGTCGGCTTCTGTTTCTTGCCGCGGAAGTCACAAGAATGACGCTTTCTCCGGACGGACGTTTTCTTGCGGTCTCGCACATACAGGACAGCACAAGGGAGAATTTCAGCCGCGACACCGTCTGGATATATGACCTCAAGGAAAGGAAATTCCTGTCGGAGACATTCGCGCTCCGTGACGCAGCCCTAATTGAGCTTGATGACGGAGCGACCGGCATCACAGGAATCAGAACGGACAGGAACACGTCGGAGCTGCAGGTCTGGTATGCGGCGGAGGTGAATTCCGTATCGGGAACAGAAAACGGCAGGGAATCAAGGCCGGAAAATCCGCTGATTTTCAGCAGAAAATTCGGCCGGAATTCTGTGCCATCATCCCCGATAGGCACCGGCCGCGGAAAAATCGCCCTTCTTCTGAACGAGAACAACAGAAGCCTTCTGATGACCTGCGGAACAGGCGGCACGGATGAACAGTTCTGGAGGCTGTCGGCCGAAACCGGGAAAACGGACGGCGACAATCCGGTCAGGACGGAACTGAAAATCAGGCGGCTGAACACAGTAAAGAACATCGGCTCAAACGGAAGAATCGTTTCCGAACTTTATATGTTTGAATTCCTTCCGGAAGGAATTCCGGCGTTCACGCGCACGGCATGTCTGCTTATGGACAAAGACGGAAGTCCTGACGAGATATGGCTCCAGAAAAACGACATCTCTGGCGGAATGAATTCTCCGGCCCTCCGCGGAAACACGGTCTGGTATTCGGCGCACAAATTCAGCCATGACGAGCTCAGGCAGATTCCCTTCACCTCGCTTGAATTTGTGCGCGGAAAGATGGAGCCTGTGATTCCGCAATATGCGCAGGACGAAATCCATCCGGCGCCCGAAATCTCGGTAAAGACAGAAACCACGGAAAACGGAGACACCGTCACGACAAAATATCTCGGCGCGCATGAAATCGGCACATACAATCCGTTCCGCTATATGTTCCACGGAACCTGGATTCCTATGCTTCCCGTAAAGGAGATCTCGCTTGAGAATGGAACCGAATTCTGGCCGGGACTTGGCACCGCATATCTGACGCAGTCGGATCCGCTGATGAACAACGAGCTTACGCTTTCGGCCGGATTCGGATTCGCGAAGCTTGACTTTACGAAACTCGTGAACCCCACGGAGGAAAGCCTCGCCGAATTCCAGAAAGGAATGACGGATTTTGACAAGGACATATCGTTCGCCGCGTTCACGAAAAACACATCCACGCCGGTGGACATCTCAGCCGGGGGACTGCTCAAATTCAACTGGAGCGGCCAGTACGACATGAAAATTCTTCTCGGAACCGCATGGGAGATTCCTCTCGGAATGAAAATCAGACGGCTCAGCATGGACATTCAGTCGCTGCTCACCGCATCCACAGGCTACATGGACATAACGCAGAAGGACACTCATCCGGACATGGCGGCATGGACGGCGGTAGGCGACTCATACAGGAATTTCAAGGTGTCGTCAAAAGTCATATACACGAACATCCATCAGTACGGAGCAAGTCCGTTCGAGATGAGGGGAATCTCCTTCGGGTCAACGCTGCTCGCGCTCTGGGACATAAACAGAATCGAGGCGGACAGAGAGGGCTCTGAAAGCGCGGAAAGCGGAACATCCTGGAACCCGAACAACATTCTTGAGACAATAACACAGCTGAACATGGCCTTTTTCGCGACTGCCGAGATTCCGCGGCTTACGCCCCTTGAGAACACCGGAGGCTGGATTCTGAGCGTTCCGGCCGAAATATACGCCGAGATTTTCAACACGAACGGAACATCGCTCAAGGCCTACACAGAATTCCTGCTTGTCGGCAAGGAAATCCAGTACGGAATTCCGCTGCTGAACCTGTATTTCTCGCGCCTCGGACTTAAGGCCGGCTACGATATTACCCTGAACTACGATACCGCGGCCGTATCCGTGCCGGACATAAGGGATGTGTCGAAATTCTACGGAGTGTTCGCGAATTCAAAGCTGAACGACTCGCTTTATCTCAAGCTGAACATGGATTTTGTTCCCGTGGTCGGAAGGCTCTCGACGCTGCTGATGAAAAGCACATTCCGGTTTTCGTTCTATCCGCGCACGCAGGGATTCAAATTCTCATTCGACATGAAATTCACCATGTGAGCATCTGAGCCATGTTGAACCTGCACTGAATTTGGAGTAAGATTCGCCAATGGAAAACGCATTATATCTGATTCCGGTCACTCTTGGAGATACCCCGGTAGAAAAAGTCCTGCCGTCATACAACCGCGATATTATTCTCGGAATAAAACACTTTATTGTGGAAAACGTCCGGTCGGCGCGGAGATTCCTGAAAAAGACGGACAGCGCCATTGACATCGACACGCTTACATTCTACGAGCTGAACCGGCACACAGACAGACGTATTATCGGAGAATATCTTGTGCCGCTGCAGAGCGGAAATCCTGTCGGAATCATATCGGAAGCCGGATGCCCGGCGGTGGCGGATCCCGGCGCGGATGTAGTGGCGGAGGCGCAGAGGCGCGGATTCAGGGTGATTCCGCTGACCGGCCCCTCATCGATAATCATGTCCGTAATGGCAAGCGGATTCAACGGCCAGAGTTTCGCGTTCAACGGCTATCTTCCCGTGGAACCCCAGCAGCGCGCAAAGGCGCTAAGAAAACTTGAGAGCCGCGCCATTTCTGAGGATCAGACGCAGATATTCATCGAGACACCATACAGAAACCGGAAGATGATCGAGACAATGCTGACTTCGCTCAGGCCGTCGACCAAACTCTGCATCGCCGCAGGAATCACCTGCCAGGAGGAATTCATAGCGACAAAAACCGTCGCCGAATGGAAAAAAACAGAAATGCCGGAACTGTCAAAAATTCCGGCGATTTTTCTTCTATATAAATAATTTTCAGGCGCACCGCCGCGACAGGCTCCGCTCCGGGGTGGACGCCGGAACTATCTTGTAGTGGTGATTTCGTTCCATCCGGTGACCAGACGGTCGATCACTGTCTGCGCAAGATTCAGCGACATCCTAGCCTTTGACATCGCGATTGTCACGTCGTGGATGTCCACGCTTTCCGGCTCGGTGATTATTTTCTCCTGCAGCCCGGCCACATCCATCTGCTGGCTGTTCATCTCCGACATCGCGTCAAGAAGATATTCACCGAATGACCTGCGGGTCTCCGCCGCTCCCTTGTCCGCATAGGAAGGAATGCTGTTGAACGGCGCGCCGGCTATATCAGAAAGCTTGGATGCGCCTGTATGCGCCGCATCGGTACGCGTCATCTGTAATGTTCCGAATTCAGGTATTTTCATGCTCATATACTACACCAATCACCGTCCGATATTCAACGCGGCGGAGAACATATCCTTTGCTCCGTCAATTACAGTCGCATTCGCCTCATACGCACGGGAAGCGGAAATAAGATCGACCATCTCGTTAACGATGTTCACGTTCGGATATTCCACATAACCCTTGTTCGGACCGCTCTTTATCGCGTCAGGATGTTCAGGATCCCAGACAAGACGCCCTTCCGTAGTATCCTTGACAATCTCCATCACCTTCACGCCCTTTCCCGGACCGTTGTCAAGCGATTCGGGGGTGAACGGATTCCTCCACTGCGGATTTGAATCCGCCGCTGGAGAAAGGACAACCCGTGAACGCTGGAACGGTCCTCCGTCCTGAGTGCGTGTCGTTGACGCATTCGCGATATTGTCGGAAATTACATCACTTCTGAGGCGTTCCGCGCTCATTCCTGTGGCCGCAATATTTATACTGGTAAAAAGTCCCATACTTCAATTCCCCTGATTATTTCTTCATCGCGGTAGTAACCTGCTCGAATTCAAAGCCCGCAAGCTGAGAAAGAAGCCTGTACTGCATCTGAATCTGCAGAATATTGTTGGCTTCCGTCTCCGCGTCGACATTGTTTCCGTTTGCCTTTGCGGTTGTCGTGTAGTCAAGCACACGGCGCGGCTGAACCTCGCGGTAGTCATAAGGCTCATTCACGTTTATGTGCCTCGGATCGGTGGCCGTAAGCTGGAATCCGTTCTCCGCGGCCTTCTCAGAATCAAAGGCGCGCTTCAGCTCGCTCTCAAAGTTGACGACGCTCCGCTTGAAATTCGGAACCTCGGAGTTCGCGAGATTGTTGGCGGAAACCTGATAACGCAACGACGTCACATCCATCTGACGCTGAAGCAGATCCACAGACCTTGTAAAACTGTTCATATAAACCACCTTTCTATATTAATCGGAATCGGCATGGAAAATATTAGAAAAAAAACAGGAATTCACCGGAATCCGCGATGTTGACACAGCGGACGGTGTTAAATACAATCATCCCCATGTCAAAAAACAACCTCCCGTTACAGGAAAACAAGATGGGCACAATGCCCGTAACAAAGCTGATTCTTAACATGTCTCTTCCGATGATGTTCTCCATGTTCATTCAGGCGCTCTACAACATAGTTGACAGCGTCTTTGTCGCGCAGATATCGGAGAACGCGCTCACCGCGGTATCGCTCGCATTTCCGGTACAGAACCTGATGATTTCCGTCGCGGTCGGAACGTCGGTCGGTGTGAATGCCCTGCTCTCAATGCGCCTGGGCGAAAAGAACAGACAGGAAGCCGAAAAAACCGCCATGAACGGACTTTTTCTTTCAGTATGCAGCTTCATGCTGTTTTTTGTTCTCGGAATTCTGCTTATTCCTGTCTATCTGAGAAGCCAGACCTCAAACCAGGAAATAATCGGGTACGGACTTGAATATCTTTATGTGGTTGTTCTTGCCTCTCCGGGACTTTTCGCGGGAATCATGTGCGACAGGCTGCTCCAGTCCACGGGACGGACAATGTACACGATGTACTCGCAGATTTCCGGCGCGCTCACGAACATCATCCTTGACCCGCTGCTTATTTTCGGAATCGGATTCTTTCCCGAAATGGGCGTATACGGAGCTGCCGTGGCGACTGTGGCGGGACAGATTGTCGGTCTTGCGGTGTCAGTATTCTTCAACCTGAAAAAAAATCCCGACATAACGCTCAGCATCAGAAAATTCCGCCCGGATCCGACGGTAATCGGAAGAATCTACAGAGTCGGAATTCCTTCCATAATCCTTAGCTCTGTAACCTCTGTCACGACATATTTCATGAACCTGATTCTGGGCTCCTTCTCCTCGACAGCAATCGCTGTCTACGGAGTCTATTTCAAGCTGAACAGCTTTATCTTCATGCCGGTGTTCGGCCTGAACAACGGAATTGTTCCTATAATCGCCTACAATTACGGGGCCAGAAACAAAAAGCGCATAACCCAGGCGATAAGAACCGGACTGATTTTCGCAATAATAATCATGTCGGCAGGAACACTGATTTTCGAGCTTATTCCGGGCGTTCTGCTCCGCCTCTTTGCCGCGTCGGACGCCATGCTTTCAATAGGAATTCCCGCCATGAGGATAATAGCAAGCAGTTTTATCGGAGCGGCGGTCGCAATCTCGCTTTCGTCGGTGTTCCAGGCTTTCGGCAAGGCTTTCTATAGCATGATAGTATCCATAATCAGGCAGATTGTATTCCTGCTGCCGGCGGCATGGCTTCTATCGCTCAGCGGAAACATAAACATAATCTGGTTCTGTTTTCCGATCGCGGAAGTCATGTCCGTAGCCCTGTCACTTCTGTTCATGCGGTCTGTCTACAGGAACACAATCGCTGAACTTGACCGGCAGAACTGAAATTCTCCGAGGCCTTCACTCCGCGTTTCTAGCAAGACGAAGACCGCCGGTCTTTACGTAGGACGGGTCGGCTCTTCTGTAGCATGACTCAAAATATACGTAAGAAGCGTTGTAGCCGCCATTTTTCATGGTTTTGTAAGGGTAGACTTCGTATTTCCAGTCGTAAGGAGAGCCGAAGTCGCAGCACCATTCGTAGGCGTTTCCGGCAAGATCGTAAAATCCAAGCTCGGAAGGAATTTTTCCGCCCTGCTTGTGGATTCTCATCGAGCCGTTCGCAGGAATTTTGCACGAGGAATTGCGGTCATCCCAGCCGGCGGCGGTTTCTCTTGGTCCGTCATTCTTTGAGTTGCTCATATTCCAGCCGTAGTTTTTTGCAACTTTTGATGTCGGAACTGGCGTAACTCCCATGATTTCGTCCATAAGAGTTGGCTTTGAGTTTCCGTTGCAGGGACCTGTTTTGTCGCCAGGAGCATTTTTTCCGCTTATAAAAGAACCGTCCCTGCATTTGCGCGCGGCGTATTCCCATTCGTAAATATATGGAAGCCTGAATCCGTTTGCATTTTTGTTCACGCAGGGATTGTCAACATTTCCCTTGGCAAGGCTTGTCATGTCGGTTTTCTTCGCAGAACCAAACGGAAGCGGACAATCTGCGGTTGTTGCTGGAACTCCTTCGGCATAAATTGAACTTCTGAGCGGATTTTTAAAAGCTGAATCCGTGCAGTAAACTGGAGCAAGACCGCACAATTCGCTCAAAGCGTTGCACCACACGACAGCATCGCGCCAGTTTATTCCGCAGACAGGAATTCCTTCATCTTTAGGCTCGCCGCCTTCGTTAAAAAGCTTGCTGCTGCCCAAATCTCCGTACTGACCTTCCGCACCGGCATTTTCAAAAGAATATTTTTTTTCTCCGCGCGAATCAGAAGTCGCCCAAGAATACACAAAACGCCACACATTGTAGCTGACCTCGAACTTTGACATGCTGAACGGCACAACGGAAGCAATTTTTGTGACGCTTTCAACATCCTCGCCAAGAACAATCGCATCCGTATTCAGAACGCTTATCATGTTGATTTTTAAATTTGAGTCCGAAACTGAAAACTGCGACTCTTCCGTTCTGGGAGCGACTTTATAATAAGCGTAGTCGTTGGAATTTTCGCCTGAAAAATCACACGAGAAAAACAGGACGCAAACCGCAGGCAAGACAAAAAGAAATTTCTTCATGCAAAGATTATATTACAGCAACGGAAAATTGAACACAGAAATTTCATCATCATTCTCAGATTGCAAAAAAGCGGAATCAAGTTTAAGATTGCAACATAGCCCACTGTCATTCCCGTGCGCCGACACGGAAATCTGGAATGACGACCCGGAAAAAGACGGCTTTTCAGCAATTTAACAAGGAAGCAAAAATATGATTCAAATCAAAAAAGCAACTGATGCAGAAATTGACGCACTGATGAAATCCCGATGCCGGACAATGCGCGAAGTATGCGGCTTTGGTGAAGACTATGAATTTTCCGCCGAGTTCATGGAAAGCACAAAGGAATATTTTCTGCACGGAGACGGAACTACCGTAATCGCAACTGACGATTCCGCCGGAACACCGCAAATCGTGGGAAACGCAACGCTCTGCTACACAAACTTGATGCCGACATTTTCTCACCCAGGCGGAAAACGCGCGCACCTGAAGAACGTTCACGTTGAAAAAGAATTCCGCCGCAAAGGAATCGCCCGCAAAATGATTGAGTTCCTTGTTAACGAAGCGAAGGAGCGCGGCGTTACCGAAATCAGTCTGGACGCAACCGACGACGGCAGAAAACTTTACGAAGCAATGGGCTGGCACACAAACAATGAAGCGATGGCGAAGGATTTATAGAAGAAAACAATCCTAACTGTGAGGCTCAAGCAGCCAGTCAATTATATTCTTATGGATAATTCCCTCCTGCGAAAAATCAAATTTATCAGCTGAAAGGACATACTTCGGGTAATTGTCTTTTACGTTTTTATATGCGCCGAATTCACGCTCAACGGTCGCCTCATCGGCAAGAAGATAGCAGACCTGAAAATATTGTTTTTCATTTCCTTTTTGCGCGACAAAATCAATCTCGGCATTTTTCAGAGCGCCTATGTAGACTTCATATCCTCGGCTCTTAAGCTCATTGTAAACTATATTTTCAAGACTTGCGCCGATGTCGAGCTTTACGGAATGAATTCTTGCAAGGCTCACATCAGCCAGATAATATTTGTCGAATGTTGAAAGAACTTTTTTTTCCTGAATGTCATATCTTGAAACTTTGTCCGTAACGCACGAATTGCAAATGAACGAAAGATAATTGTAAAGCGATTCTTTTGAGCATTCCCGGTTTTCAGATTTCAGAAAATTTGCAATCGACTTTCCTGAAAAAATCTGCGACATATTAATAGAAAGATAATCAATAATCTTGTTCAGCAGTGCCACATTTTGAATTTTATAGCGGGAAATAATATCTTTCAAAACAATTGAATCATACAAATCAGAAAGAAAAACTTTGAGCTCATCGTCGCTGTGCAGGGAAAAACGCTGCGGCATACCGCCCCAACGGATGTAATCCATAAGAGCATTCTCATCCGCTTTTTCTATTCCCTGAATTTCAAGGCTTTCCGCAAAAGTGAACGGCAGAATTTTAAATGAAACATAACGCCCGGAAAGCAGAGTCGCCAGCTCGCCGGACAGAAGCTTGGCATTCGAGCCTGTGATGAAAATGCTTGTGTTCAAAAGCCTGAAAGAATTGACTGCTTTTTCAAAGTTTGCGACATTCTGAATTTCATCAAAAAACAGATAATATTTCTTCCCATCTGTCATAAGGTTCTTAACATATTCAAAAAGCGAAATTTCGTCCTTTAAAGAAGCAAAGTTCAAGTCCTCAAAATTGATAAAAATTTTATGCGAACTGTCAGTTTTAATTTCATCTGCAATCTGCCTTAAAATGACAGATTTTCCGCAACGGCGGATTCCAATGAGAACTTTGACAAGTTCGTTTTCATAAAAGGGACGGATTTTTTTCAGACAGTTTTCTCTTCTTACCATACTGTTATAATAGACCAAATTGATAAAAAACGCAACTTGTACGGTTCAAACGTACTCAGTTGATAAAAACAAAAATCTGTTCGGTACACAAGGATTAAAACGCGGACGCTTGCCGCTACCTCAAGCCTCCGTTCGCCGACACGGAAATCCGCCGCAGGAGATTATCAAACGAGTTTCTTTCAGAAACGTCGCAGGGTCAAGCCGGATTATGACGAAAAAGCAGGTTCAGCAATTACATTTTTATAAGACTAAAGATTTTCACCTATTTAATTGACTTGTAATTTTTTGTAAAAAAATATAAATTGCCTTCATGAGAAAATCAAAGTTTCTTGCCGTATTCGCGGCGGCTGCGACACTCGCGCTTACGTTCATTTCCTGCGACCTTCTGAGCAATATTTTGGACAGCACCACTGATACAGGATCAGCTGATGTGGGAAGCAAAAAAGATACAGATTCCGATGATAATATCCTTAGCCAGTATCGCGACCCGGACAGCACTATGCTGCGCTGGGCGTTTATTGAGTTTTTCTCATGGGGAAAAGACGCAAACGCAATTGATGCCCGCTACATTACAGGTCAAAGAACGTGCAGTATCAACGGGATAAGCAATTGGTACACAGTCTATAAAGGCGAATTTGAAAACGTGCGTCAAAGCTCTACTGATGAAGTGACAGCTATAAAAGCTCCTAAGACAACAGACTATTTCGGTAAAATAAAGGTGACAAAAAAAGCTGTGGCCGGAGACGCGCTGAACCCGACGGATTATTTTTATATCTTTTCCCAGCCGGATGATTCCACTCCGGAAAATACTCTTGGCATGATTCATGTCGGCGACACGCTTGGAATAGTAGATGAAAACTACAGTTCCGAATGGGCGCAAATAAAGCTTTATTATTCACCCAAATATATAGATGCGGTCGGCTATATCAGAAAAGAGAACATCAATTATGAGGACTCATATCTGATTGGCGCAGCCTACAATTACCGGAAATATATCAAGCACGCGAAAGATGCCGGCATCACCTATGACGAAAGCGAAAAGGATTATTCCAAGCCGCTCACAAGGCAGGAATTCGCCCAGCTTGCTGTCCATTGGCTTAAGGCAATCGGATACGTGCAGCAGGGGCAGGACGGAAATGCTGTCCTGAAAAACATTGCCGGTGAGGATTTTTCTTCTGATGAGGAGATTGCGGATGATGACGCATACTATGCTTTGCTGCGAAAGCTGGCGGACATCACGGAAAATCCTGATACAGTATATGCGGCGGCTAAAGTAGGACTTCCGAGCTATGATACAGAGGGCCGAAATCCCTTCATGATTTACAAAGATCAGGCAATATACGGATTTTACCGCGCTTATGTGGTTTTACAGGACAAGGACTATCTTATTCCAGCCCTGCCCTACACTATTTATCCTGCCGACAGCCAGGACGTATGCATTGACGTATGGAAAAGCAAGACTGCCAAGACTGATATCGGGCTTGAAACCTGCAACGGAACTAAAAGCCAGAAATTTTCGATAAGCTATTACAAGGACGCTTATTACCTTGACAGCGAGTATTCCTATTATACGCTCACGGGAAACAGCGACAACGTGTTCACGGATGAAAAAAAGGAACTGCAAAACCAGAAAGTGACTTTTGAATACAATGACGACGGAACGGTCTGCATCAAAAACGGATACGGAAAATATCTTGACATTCAGGGCGGAAAGGCTGTCAGAGCGGCGCATCTGATGTATGCGAAAAAATCAGGAAAATCCTCGCAGAAATTCATCTTCAAGTATGAACCTGAACAGCAGGAATAAGTGCCGCGGACGAAGCGCTTTATGTCCACCAAAGGACAAGCCGTCCGGCAGTTTTTCAGTCTGCGGCGAAGATTTTCCGCGTCAATGCATTGTCCGACGCTTCGCCTCCTGAATCCGGAGAATTCTCCTGGGAATATTCAGCGGAAATTCCATTCCTTCTGTTTCTGACAGCAAGAATTTTATGACCGCCTCCGGATTCTGCGGAGAATTCCGTCCTGCCCTCAAACATTGAGAGATATAGCCTCTCAAACTCAGCGGCATCACCAGGGCCTGCCATTCTTGTCACCGCGAATCCGTTTCCGTTATACACAGAATTTCCGGACTTATTCATCGTGCCGCTGAAGATGTTCACTCCTGACTCGCCCGAAACATAAATTCCGTTCTCATCCTGCCCGATATTCAGAATGACATCGCAGACAGACTGAGCGACATCACCGGAATACAATGTACGGAGCCGCCATTTTCCGTAAATTCCTGAATCAGATGAGGATTCAGCGGAACCGGCAGAAACACATCCGGAAAAAACCGCCGGAGCCAGGACCAAAATAAAAAAGGCAAGCGCTTTTCTCATCGACATAAGTTCACCTCAAAATCTGTACACAAGAAAGAACGACAGCACGGAGGAATCTATTCCTGAAGCGGAGGACTGAAGATACGGTGTCTGCGCCCAGCCGATTCTGCCGCATTTCGTTGTTCCTCCGTGGCAGACAAAATATTCATACTCGAATCCAAACGCCAGATTCATAAAACCTATTTCCGCTCCAGCAAGAAAGCCGAATCCTCCGCGCTCCGAGTCGAAAAACTGAACGCTTTTCGTGTAATGGCAGTCAAGAGTGTCGGAGATTATGTACGGATAGACGCGGCCGTATACAAGCACATTCCAGCGTCCGGAAAACGGACAGGCGGCGCGGAATTCCAAGAAAGGAAGAAAAACCGATGTCTCATAGGTCAGAATCGTTCCCGAAAAATACTGCCTCTCCTCGTCTCCTGTCCAATACCCCGATGCCGGATACTGGCCATAACCGCCGTTCGCCTCGAATTTCTGGTTCCGGTACACACAGCCGGCAAGCGGAGCAAGCGTGAAATTCCCGGCGGAGAATTCATAGCCGGTTTTCAGCTGCACGTCAAAGAGCTTGTTCATATAAAGGCTGTGGGTCGAGAATTTCGTGTTTCTTGATTTGTCGGCACCCTCCCAGTCGTAATCCTGAACCGTTCCCGCACGGACAGGCACGGCGGAGATGATTCTGGCATCGACAACTGCACCGAAAAATTCAATCCGTCCGTCAAGCCTGATTTCGGGAACAAGAACTCCGTTCCAGTCAATCCGGCTGAGCGTATAATCATCTTGGAACACATACTCACGGACAGTTCCGGTGCTGATTCCTCCGCCCGCCGAAAATTCAAAGTCAAGGGCGGCCAGCCTCCACGCGCATAAAAGGACAACGGCAAGCATAAACGATTTTCTTGTCATAATAAATTCCCACAGATAAAAGCGGCCTGAACGGTGAACATTCCGGTCTCCGCAGTCTCCCTTCGGTTGGAGCCGAACATGGTGTCGCAGCAGGTGCAGTCGGTGCATACGGTGATGTTCTCATCCCTGACTCCGGCCGAAAGAAGCAGAGCAAGATTCGCCTTCTCAAGCGACAGCCTATAGAGCCGGCCGTCTCCGCTGTTCCATTGGGACGGAAGGCCGCGGCCTCCGCAGAAACATTCTCCTCTAGGCTCAAGAGGAGACGCACAGGCGGCAGAAAAATTACTGATAAAATATCCGGCGCGGACGCTGTCAACGATATAGCAACAATCCCGGATATGCGGTCCAAGCGCGGCATGAAAATTCTCCGGACGTGCGCCGTATCTTGCCGCCGCGGCAGAAATTGCGTCCGCGGCGATTCCTGTTCCTTTCCAGCCGGAATGGACCACCCCGAAAACTCCGCTTACAGGATCGTGCAGCCAGACCGGCATACAGTCCGCCACGGTGACCACAGGCACAATCATTCTGTTTACGGTGATGATTCCGTCGCCCTTTTTGCCGGACAGCTCAGCCGCATCATCCACGGCAAAAACGGTTCTTGAATGTACAAGCTCCACGGCGGCGGGAACAGGAACGGCCGAATCTCCGCGAGAAAATCCGCCGCATATCTCCGCAAGAACTGAATCACGCAGCGGATTCTGCTCATTCAGGCGGAACCTCATGCTGCCGTTCACGCGGGTCGTCATTCCGCAGACAGGTGCGGAGCCATATTCTCCCAGACGGAAACGAATTATTCCCCGTCCGTCGGCATAATCCGCCGCCTTTATGCGCCGCATCCGTCACTTCCTCTCAGAGGCGAAATCTATCGGCTCTATTTCCGAAATATAATAAAGACACCGTTTAAGAACCTGTCTTGAATCCATCAGGCTTTCCCTGAATTCGGCATTGCGCCGGCCGTCAATCGTACTCAGGTTCTGTATTCCATCGTGCGTGCCGTCATGGACATCGTCAAAGGCGCCGGCAAGAACAGCCTCCACGGAACGCACGCCCTTGCAGAAATTCAGACGGGAATTGATTATCTCGGCATTTATGTCGTTCATCATGGAATCAATCTGCCCCTGAACCTGATAAATTCCGGTTTTTGTCGAAGCCAACTGGTCAAATATCTCGCCCAAATCTCCGTCCGGAGAAAGCCTCTCGTTCAGCGCCGTCATGCGCGCGGAAGCGTTGGCAATACAGTTCATTCCGTCCGAAAATTCGGCGCGGTTGTCGTTGTTGACGAAAATTCCTTCCATAAGAAGCTTGTTCAGCGGATCCGCGACGGAGGAATATTTTGACGCCGCGAACCAGGAAAGGAATCCTCCCGTCAGCTGAAAACTGAATGAGACGGAGGACCACATCTTGGTCCAGGGCTGATATGGCATCACAGGAAAATCGTTCAGACCGAAATCCGCCTTGAGCCCTGAACTGAGCGTCAGCTTCTTGCGCTCGCGCTGCCAGTCGTTCCAACGGATTTCGATGATTCTGCGCCACTGCGTCCTGAAAACAGGAAACCAGGCTTCAGCGCCGGTAAGGGAGGCCGGCTGCCAGTCGAAATTTGAATTCAGAATCTGTCCGACCTGCACGACGGGAACTCCGTTCAGAAAAATTCTTATCGACGAGAAATACGAATCAGCGCGGAGAAGTAATTCCTTCATCGCCTTCTCCACATCCTCGTCCGATACGGAACCAGAGAGATCCCTGCGCTGGGAAAAAATAAAGAGGGCCTCCAGAACCTCGCGCGGAATCTGAATCATGCTGTCAAAGACCGAGGCCAGTTTATTGAAGTCAAGCCGGGCATGGCTGTACGGACAGGAGAATTCTCCGGGAAGCGTCTCCGTGAACTGCGCAAGAAGATGGGGAAGCGGAAGCCGGGAGAACTGATCCAGCCAGTTCGATGCGCTCACCGCCCCGTAAAGCCTGCTCTTCATGTCGGCAGGCATATTCTTCAGAATCTCGTCAAGCTTCTTGAGAAAATCCGTTCTGGCGTCAGCGGGCGGCTCCTTTGACAGAGGAAGAAGAAACGGATCGGCCTTGGAATTTATCTCGGAGCTGAGTTCCGGAGCGACAAACGAGCCCATGAAAACGTAGAATTCTCCCGGAGCTTCGTTCGCTACAATATAGTAAGGTCTGAAAAAATCCGCCGCCTCCTTCAGATTTCTAAGCTGCTCGCAGAAAATCGAATCAAGCGTCATGTTCTTGTGGTTGATCAGACCGGGATGGTTTTTGGAGATTTTTCTGGCAATAGAGGAAATCATATCCTCGTTGTACAGCTTGTCGGCAGTCGTCTTCTGAAAAAACGAGCGGAGCCACAGCATGAATCTGTAGAATCCCGACTCGTTGTTTATACGGAGTTTCAGCGTGCCGCCCTTTCCGTCGTCATCGCGTGGAGCCGCATCCAATGTGACCGGCTCGGTCTGTTCCGTGCGTATACGCGAAAGCATCTCAAGGCGGTCCTCGTTGCTCAGTCCGGCGACCAGCCTGTCAAACGCGTTTCTGTTGTTTTCCTCGCTCATGCAGATATAATAAAATATTAAGAAATATACTTCAAGAAAAAAATCAGACAAGTCCGCTTATGTCAAATCCGCCGGAACAGACAAAATCACAGAACATACACATATCGTCCGTCTTTCCGGGAAATTTCACTCCGGACGAGCGGAGACGTTTTCTTAAAGCCGCAAGTCCGGAGGAAAAACAGGCTTTCACCATCGGATTTTCCGGAGCGCGCGCCATTACCTGACTATATGATTCCTTTATGTTTCCGAGAATCAGAGCATCATTCTCATTCGCAAATCCGCAGCACGGCGCGATTCTTCCGTCCGGGTGGACAAAAAGAACCTGCCCCGGCCCCTCGCAGAAATCATCGCGGAACCAGCGGGAAGACTTCCATGCGCCGGGATCTCCGGGCAGAAGCGACCGCGGCGTCCAATCGGCATGAATGACGTAATCTCCGCCGTGAATCATCACGCTTCCGAGGCCGTTTCTGCCGGTGAACGGAGTGAGTCCGCAGCCGAGACATTCCGCGAATTCACCGAGGAGCGCGTCGTCTTCCTGCCGGCTCTTTCTGACCGCCTGAATCCACAGGGAATCGCCGGCTCCGGAGAAACGGCGGACGGCACGGCAGAATTCCGCAGCCTTTTCCGCACTCTGGCCATGCCAGCCGTCAAGACTCAGAGCGATTTTTCCGTCAAAACCTGAGGAATAAAGCGCGTCCAGAACCGAATTCAGCTCCTCCTCCGACTTCCACCAGCATCCGTTCGTGGCGATCCTGTCGAACATGAGACCTGAGGCGGCGGCATACCCGGCAACGGCGCAGAGAAATTCAGGCCTGAGAAAGGGCTCTCCGCCGGAAAATCCGATTCTTTCTATCCTGTCTCCGGCGGACTTAATGAAGGCGACCACATCGGAGGCATCAAGGTCAAGTCCTTTCCTGCTGACATTACAGTGGCCGCACCGGAGATTGCATCTGTCCGTAACCGCAAAAATTATCTCCTCCGGCGCGAAACCGCGTCCTTTCCTGAACCATCCCATCAGCTCCTCCCTTAAAAATCAGCAATGCGTTTTGCTGTCCGCGCCGGACTTTCTTCCTGCATAAATGAAATTCAGAACCGCCATGAGAATTATCACCGAATAGCCGGCCACGCTCCACCTGTCGGGCACCTGGCCGAAAAACATGAATCCAAGGACAGCTGAAAAAATTATCTGCGAATAGTCATATATCGAGATCTCGCGCGCCGGAGCCGCAAAATAAGCCGCGGTGATTCCGAACTGACCTCCGGCGGCGGAGACACCTGCGGCGGCCAGCAGAAGCACCTGCCGCAAGGTCATCGGCTCAAAATTTCCGGCCATGAACGGAAGCGACACAAGCATGGAGAAGCAGCAGAAAAAAAGCACGACTATATGGCTGCCGCAGCGCATCGTGCTCAGTTTCCTGACGCAGCTGTATGCGAACCCCGCGCCCATTCCGCCGGCAAGCCCCGCCATCGCAGGAAGCGACTTTGAGAAATCGAGCGACGGCTTTACGACAAAAAACGAACCGGCGAATGCGGCAAGAATTATAATCAGGGAGACAGGCCTAACTTTCTCCTTCATAAGAATGCAGCTGAAAATCACGGCGAAGAACGGTGACATCTTGTTCAGTATCGCCGCATCCGAAAGGACAAGATGGTCGATTGCGTAGAAATTACCGAAAATTCCGACGGTTCCGGAGGCAGCGCGCAGAAAAAGAAAAAGGACGGCGCCTCCCGGAACGGCCAATGCTGATTTTCCGTTGCGTAGCGCATCCTTTACAATCAGAAACAACGCGATCAGAAAGGCGGCGCTGTTCCTGAAAAAGGCCTTCTGCACGAAATTTATGTCGCCCGCCAGCCTGACAAAAAACGCCATCAGCGCAAAACAGAATGAGGATGATATTATGCAGATTATTCCTTTTGTTGTGCCTGTCATAAAAACACACTGCCAGTCTAGCGTTTTTACCGCGGACTGACAATGTTCCTGTGCTTCCGGCAAATTCAAATCACAACGCGGAGCGGAATCCGGAAAATGAACGAATTCCGCCATGGACGTGTCCGATATGCGTCCTCCGCGGATCAGAGAGGAATGTTTCCGTGCTTTTTGAGCGGACGGTCGGAGGAATTCTTGTTCTCAAGGAATTCGAGGCTTGCCGCGACACGCCTTCTTGTGTCCTCCGGATTTATAACCTCGGAGATATAGCCGCGTTCGGCTGCAATTCTCGGTGTCATAATCTCGCGCTTGTACTCCTCGGATTTGACCGCGACTTCCTGCGCCTTTGACGGATCGGCAAGCTCCTTGGCGTAAAGGATTCCGACAGCGCCCTCCGCACCCATGACCGCGATTTCAGAAGCGGGCCATGCGTATACAAAATCGGCGCCGAGATGCTTTGAGCACATTGCAATATACGCTCCGCCGTAAGCCTTCCGGATTATGACGGAGACCTTCGGGACGGAAGCCTCGCTGTACGCATAGATAACCTTGGCTCCGTGGCGGATGATTCCTTTCTGCTCCTCCTGAGGACCGGGAATAAAGCCCGGAACATCGACAAAAGTCAGGAGCGGAATGTTGAACGCATCGCAGTAACGGACGAAGCGCGCAATCTTGTCGCTTGAGTCGCAGTCGAGGACACCGCCCACGCCTTTCGGATTGTTTGCGACAACACCGACGGAACGCCCCTCAATCTTTGCAAAGCCGGTGACACAGTTGACCGCAAATTCCGCGGAAATCTCAAAGAATGAATCGTCATCGGCGACACAGTCTATCACGTCACGGATGTCATACCCCTGGCGCGGATTCTCAGGAAGAACCGAGGCTATCCTCTTTTCCTTTTTATGCTCATCATACTTGAATTTCGCCGCACGCACGATGTCATCACCGTAATAATGCGGAATGTAGTCAAGAAGCTTTCTGACCTGCTCATAACATTCCGGCTCGCTCTCGCAGCGGAACTGCGCCACACCCGACTTCTGGGAATGGATTGCCGCTCCGCCAAGCTCCTCCGGGGTAATATCCATGAACATGACAGACTTTACGACCTTGGGACCGGTGATGAAAAGCTGGCTTATCTTGTCAACCGCAAAAATGAAATCCGTTATTCCGGGAGAATAGACCGCTCCGCCGGCGCACGGGCCTGCGATTATGGAAATCTGAGGAACAGAGCCGGACGCGCGCACATTCTGATAGAAAAGGTCTCCGTAACCGCAGAGCGCATCGACTCCCTCCTGAATTCTCGCTCCGCCGGAATCGTTTATTCCGATGACAGGACATCTGACTTCTATGGCCTTGTCAATCAGCTCCGCGATTTTCTGTCCGTGCATGAGTCCGAGCGAACCGCCCTGAACCGTAAAATCCTGGGCATAGACGGCGACCTTGCGGCCGTTTATTTTTCCGAATCCGGTGATGACACCGTCGTAGGGAATGTCCTTTTTCTCCATGCCGAAACTGGTGCAGTGATGCCTTACGCCAGAATAAATCTCAACAAACGAATCCTTGTCGCAGAGGGAATTTATGCGCTCAATCGCATGGAATTTTCCCTTGGAGTGCTGTTTTTCAATATTGTATTCCATAAATTAAAATCCTCAGCTATGGTTTTTCTCCGGAATGATACAGAAACATTCCTGATATGTCAAGATGACATTTATTGACATAATGTCATTCATTTTTTATCCGGCTTTTTGAAGCGGAACGGATGTCCCGGAGAAGACGCCGTCATCCGTGCCCCCGGACAAGTCAAATTCAAAAAGAAAAAGGATTGGCGGCTCTGGCGTCAATGCGGCGCTGCTCCTCCTCAAGAACCTCGGATGAGGGAATCCAGGGGTATTTTCCGCTCAGCAGCCGCAGCGCACGGACCGGGGCATATTCTCCTCCCGCAAGTACGGAAAAATAATCCTCCAGGAATCCGTCCGCGCCTTTTCCGACCGGAATTTCCGACGTGGTTATGTCGGTTATAATCCAGCGGTCCCTGATGTAAGTCAGGGTGAATGTGTCCCGAAATTTCTCGACGAAAATTCCGTTGTCATCGCCTTCCGAATGTACGAGATAATACTCGGCGCTGTGAACAGATCTGTCTCCGTCGGAAAGGGAAATTCCCTGCTCGGAAGTGACAGGAGCGACAGACTCGTTCTTTGCATGAACCACAAGCGGGCCGGAAGGAGCCTTTCCGTCAATCAGAAGATTTGTGACTCCATAGACACCGCATTTTTTTGCGGCGGCTTCATCCAGCGCCGAAAGCAGATAGGTTTCCGGCGACAAAAAACCGGTCTCGCGGCTGTAGACTTCCCTTGATTTTCCGATCACATAAATCTGGCCGATTGTATCGACGTAGCCGCCGGCATTTTTTCCTTTGGTTATGTTGCCGAGCAGCTGGACATCCTTGGCGTTCACTCCCTCAAAGAACGCCCTTACCGTCTGGACGGAATCAAGCCCGGCGGAACACAGCTCCTCTCCGTTTGACTTTACGACATTCGTGGTGATAAGCCCCAGAACCAGAGCCACGACAAGGCAGACAGCTATTGCGGTGCTGTTGCGCCTGAATTTCCGTCTGGCGGAAACCGCGGAAGACTTGCGCCTGAGATAAAGTTCGGCGCGGCGGGCGAATTCTTCATCAGAAAGCGCGGTTTTTCTGGCCACACCGCTTCTGGCAAGCTCCAGCTGCCCTAGAGGAAATGACGGCTCCGGAGAAAGCTCGCCGCTGCTCCTTCCGCGGCGTTTTTTTCCCGGAACAGCGACGGAATTCGCATTCAGAAGAAGTCCCCGGTTCACCGCAGCGGCAAGGTTTCCGTCTATTCCGTTCACGCTGTAATCAAGCGGAAGAAATTTTCCGTCAAGAATATCCGCATTGCGTTCCGTATCATCGGCGGCCGGATACGGAAAACGGCCGGTCAGCATCCTGTAGGCGACCACCGAACGGAAAAAACAGAGGGCCGGAAGATCCGAAAGCGAGCTGTTCTGCCAGCATCCGAGCGCATCGGCCCTGTCAACCGCGTCAAGTCCGCCCGACGCGAACCGGAAGATGTCGGCCGGAAGAAAAAGAATTCCGGCCACACAGTCACCGTCAAAATCCACGAGGATTCCGCCAGCCCCTACCTGAGGAACCGGCCGTCCTCCGGCTGCGCATGAGGTCAGCGCGGAACAAAGCGCGAAGGAAGCCTCGGACATTCTGTTCCTGTCCCTGACGGAAGAATTCTCCGTACCGGCCGCCGCAAAATATTCCTGAAGCGTCATCGCGGACGGTGACAGCATTTTCCCGTCCCCGCAATAGAACACATGGGCAGAACCGTCCTCCGTATCAATCGTCCTTATTGAGGAGAACGTCCAGGGGTTAAAGGTGAACGAATACTCCTTTCCATTCTTCTCCGCGGACGCGAAGAGTCCCTGCCGCGTGACCACGGAGTCATAATCCGTCTTGCCGAAGGACATCTCGTCCATCAGCGAATCCAATCTGACCTCTCCACCGGCGACAACCGCAATCGGCTTCATCAGGAACCTCCGGAATATCAGCGTCCGTCCGCTGAATAAAGATACTTGAAATAATCCATATTTGTGCTGTAGACGGCCCCATAATCCTTCAGATTCTTCTTATACGATTCCATGCTTTTCCAGAAAGTATAGAATTCCGGATCCTTGCTGTAGGCTTCCGCATAAATTTTCGCGGCCTCTGCATCGGCGGCACCCTTTATCTCCTCGGATTTTCTGTAAGCCTCCGAAGCGATTGTCCTCTTCTCGTTCTCAAGTTTTCCAAGCCATTCAGCCTTCTTTCCCTCGCCGAGCGAGCGGTAAGCCTGGGCAACCTGGTTTCTGTCCTTTATCATCCTGTTGTATACGGATTCGGTAAGCTCGTCTGAGTATTTTATCTGGCGCGGAACTATGTCTATAAGCGAGATTCCGTATTCCGGAACAAGCCGGTTCGCCTCCTCGGTCATCTGACGGCAAAGCTCGTTCCTTCCGTGGACAACAGCCTCGTTCACCGTGTTCACATTGACAAGATTCTCTATCTCCTTTGTCTCCTCGTCGGCCTCTCCTCCGGCGGAGACACGTCCCTCGTTGATTATGTTGGAGCTTCTGACAATCTCGCTGAGCCTGTTCTGCGTTATGACAGTCCTTGTGGACGAATCGATTATGTCGCTCAGCTTGTTGTACGCGTTGTCAAGCGTCGTAAAGCTCTGGTAGAATTTCGCCGGATCAGAAATACGCCAACGTGATGTCGTGTCCACAATTATGAACTGATTTTCCTTTGTCGGAATCCGCTGCTCGTCGCCGTCGAGGGAAAGCACAAGACGCGGATATGTCGTAACCTTGTCGAGGAACGGAATCTTGAAATAAAGTCCGGCCTCGGTGTGCGTGCTGACGATGCTTCCGAAACGCGTCACCACAACCTGATTCCCCTCATTGACTATGTAGAGCGGTCCCATGCTTATGAATATGATTACCAGAACCGCGATAACGGCAAGCGCGGTGATGAATTTTTTCATTGATTTTGTCATTCTGTCCTCCCTCAGTTCTTTGATCCTGAAAGCGCCTTGAGCGGCAGCACGTTCTGAAGCTTTCCGTCGATAAGCTCAGGCTTTTTCTCGCCGCCGAGAATCTCGTCCATCGTCTCAAGATAGATGCGCTCGCGTGTGACTTTCGGAGAACGCCTGTACTCCTCGTAGACAGAATTGAATCTGGCCACATCTCCGCGCGCCATGTTCACGCGTTCGGCCGCATAGCCTTCGGCAATCTGAAGCTGACGGTCGGCCTCGCCCTGCGCCTTTGGAATTTCGGAGTTGTAGGCCTCCTTTCCTTCGTTTATGAACCTGTTCATGTCCTGAATCGCCTTGTTCACGTCCTCGAACGCATCCTGCACGCCGGCCGGAGGAACAATATTCTGAAGCCTTACGGCAATCACGCTGATTCCAAGCTTAAGCTGGTCAAAATTCTCGTTCATCATGTCAAGCGCAAGCGACTCTATCGCCGAACGCTCGGAACCCATCACATCAAGAATCGCGCGGTCGCCCACAAGCGTGTTTATCACCGAACGGGAGATGTCCCTGATTGTCTGCTCCTTCTCGTATACGCAGAAAAGCCACTGGCGCGGATCGACAATCCTGTACTGGATTATCCATTCCACATCCACTATGTTCAGATCTCCTGTGAGCATGGTGGATTCGGTCGTGACGTTGTTGCGGTATTCATTCTCGCGGCCGGACTTGAGCGTCGTAAAACCGAACTGCTCGGTCTGGACGACTTTTACCGGAACATTGTAGCTTCTGTCTATTCCGAAAGGCAGCTTTGTCTGAAGCCCCGGACCGGAAGTCTTGAGATAGCGCCCAAGCCGCGTGACGACCGACTGTTCCGTCTCGTCAACGACATAGAAGCTTGATCCCGCCGCTGCAACGGCAAAAACCAGCAGAAGCATCCAGATGTAGGTTGAAGGCTTAGAGAAAATGCTCTTCCTTGATTTTTCCTTTTTCTCACCCATTTTTTTCTCCAATAAAATTCAGATAAAATTGCAAAACTATCCTGTTTCGATCCGGCCGGCTCAGGCTCCAAGCGCCGCTGCCGCCTTCCATCCGCCGCCGGAATCCCTGCTGACATCAAGCCATGCATAATGACCTTCGGCGAGCGCGCCCGGATTTACGATTACGGTATCACCGATTCTGTCAATTCCGCGCCCCTCGTGTATATGACCGGTCACCACGGCGAGCGGCTGCGTCTCCCTTATGAATTCGGCGAATTTTCCGCTTCCCGCATGAAGCTCCGCATTGACGGCATCGCATTTAGTGTCTTTGGGAGGATTGTGGCTTATCAGAATCAGTGACCTGTACAGAGAGGCGTCTCCGCTTTCGGCAACGGAATTCCGGACTATGTCGAAGTCGGAAAGAAGCTCCTCCTCCGTGCGCTCGAATTCAGTCTTTCCGGTGAAGAAACTTCCGCCGCCGCTTCCGGCAAAGGCAAGACCTTCATGGAACACAAGGCTTTTCTCCACGCTGATGTCATGCTCCTCAAGCTCGCCGATAAAGTCCGGACTGTCGCAGTTTCCGAGCACGGCGAATATCGTCCCATGCGCGCGGCACAGGCGTTCCAGCGCGGCAAGTCCGGTGTCAGGCTTGAAACATTCGGCGAAATCACCGGCAAAAAGAACTCCGTCAGCCTCGGCGAACTGGCTCTCCAGCTTCTCGACTGCGCCTTCCGCGGCGTGCAGATCCGAAATGACAAGAAATTTCATGGCTCCTCCCATAAATCTAAAGATGCTCCACAGCCTCGCGCAGGCGTTCCATCTGTTGCGGAGTTCCTATTGTTATACGGACAAAATCCTCTATTCCGGGAGTTCCGAAATGGCGCACAAGGATTCCCTGCTCCTTTATTTTCCTGTAAATATATTCTCCCGAAAATCCGTCCTTTCCGGCGAACAGGAAATTCGTCTTTGACGGAATCACGAAAAATCCCTTCCGCTCAAGGAATCCGCTGAATGCGCCGCGCTCCGAAACCACTTTCCTTGCGCATTCCGCATAATATGCCGGATTTCCGCAGGCGGCACGGCCCGCAGTCTGGGCGATGGCATCAACAGGAAAATGGTTCACCGAATTCTTGACGGTCGTCACCGCCGACACGATTTCCGGCGACGAGACGATATATCCGAGCCTCATTCCCGCGGAACACAGGCTCTTGCTGAACGTCCTGACAACAACAAGATTCTTGAATTCGGAAAGGAGCGGAATGCAGCTCTCGCCTCCGAAATCCGCGTAAGCCTCGTCAACTACAAAAATTCTGTCCGACGGAGCATTCTCAATCATTTTCCTGACCTCGCCGCGCGAAAGCGCAAGTCCGGTGGGCGCGTTCGGATTCGCGAATATGATTCCGGCATGATTCGCGGCGGCGCGGCGCACCATCTCCTCCGTATCAAGCGACCAGTCGGATCTGAGCGGAACGGAATCATAGGGAATATTGTAGAATCCCGCATAGACGGGATAAAAGCTGTATGTGAATTCCGGCATCACAAAACGGTCGCCGCTGCCGAAAAATGCGTAAAACAGGAACGACAGCACCTCATCGCTTCCGTTTCCGGCGTAAATCATGTCCGGCGTCACCTCGAACGGAATCCTGTCACATTCAGACGGAACAACATAATCTCCGTCAGTCACAGCGCGGCAGAGAATTCCGCCGGTACGGTTCAGCATATCCGCGATTGCGGCGCGGAGCGCAGAGGAGTCCGGATCCGGATAGACGGCAAGCCCCATCGGATTTTCTCTGATAAAATCCGTAACTGCGGAAATGACCTCCCCGGCCGGAGGATAAGGATTCTCGTTGGCATTCAGCTTTATGTAGTCCCGGTCCTTGGGCTGCTCGCCCGGTATATAGGGATGCAGATTTTTCATTCTTTCTGAAATCAGCATAAATTCACCTGTCGTATGCAAGAATTTTTACGGACATTCCCGAAAACTCCGGAGAAATGCCCTGACATTTTTCCATCATTCTATTCACAATCACCGGCAAGGTCAATGAACGGATTCCGCCGCAGAACGGACGCGGCCGGAACTATCTGTAAAGGCGCGCCGTATACTCCGAGATTTTGGAGATCGCCTTCTTTGCGGCCTGGGAATTCTGCTGGAGCAGGTCGATAAAGTCCTTCTCCGTGAATTCGATTATCTCGCAGCCGGTCACGGCGGTTGCCGTTCCGTCCGTAGCCGTGTTAAGAATGCACTGGAGGTCGCCGAAAAAACTTCCCTGGTCGTAATAGACTGTTCCGCGGCCGGAAATCTCGCAGACGGTTCCGCTTTTTATATAGAAGACACATGAAGGTTTTTCGCCCGGACCGAAAATCACATCTCCGGGAACGCAGTTCAGCGTGTTCTCCGCCGACTGGAGCATATACGGATTTATAAAAAGGACACGCCTGAATGCGTCCATAGGATTCACCGTATCGTAGTCCGGAAGCAGATACAGCTCGGCGCGGAGAAGTATGTCAAAGAACTGGATCACATAAATCATCTGCGCAAAGAAAAGGAAAAATATGAAGAAAATGTAGACTTTCAGCATCATGAGGACAAGCGCGCTCGCCGTCCCGTAAATTATGTTGTAGTTGGTCACGTTCATAAAAAGATTCAGGAAGACGGAGGTTCCGAGAAAACACCCGGTGGAAAGCAGGGAACAGAAAATGCACATCATAAAGTCCGGCCTTGTTCCCGATCCGAACCTGTAGAATGCGACGGTCGCCACGAAAATCAGAAAGTACATGACTGACGATACGACGAGCTTTGAGCCGTAGCTGAACAGAAGCGGAAAAAATTCCTGGAGCGAACGGAAGAACGGCAGCTGGAAGAATTTATCCATGAAGAACGATGCCAGGCAGATTACGACAAAAAGCACGACAATCAGGAATTCCGCGGCAAGCGTAAGCAGCTGGTTTATCACGGAGCCGCGCCTGGACACGGAGCGGAAAATCCGCGACATCGCCTGCAGAATCGACATGAAAAGTTTCCGCGCCATCCAGACAACCCAGACGGAAAGAAAAGCGTCCACCAGGGAGAAAGGATGGAATTCCATCATCTTCCGGACAAAAGGAGTCAGGTCGAACACGGATTTAAAGGAGCTGCAGAAATTCATGAACCAGTCCATGACGGACGGATATGAACGCAGCAGCCCGATCATCATAGATGCGATTATCAGAAGAATCGGAATGAACGAGAAAACGAACCCGAACGAACATGATGACGCGCTTTCCCACAGATTGTTCTGACAGAAATTCATGAATGACAGATAGGTCAGCTGTCCCAGCCTGAGAATAGAGATTTTTCCTTTCCGTCCGATTCTGACCAAGACAGCTTTCCCGTATCGCTAGAAATCCGCCAGCCTTGGCGCGCGCGGATAGGGAATCACGTCGCGGATGTTCTCCATTCCGGTGACATAGCGGATAAGACGCTCGAATCCCAGCCCGAAGCCTGAATGAGGAACCGTTCCGAAGCGGCGCAAATCAAGATACCATCCGTAGTTTGACATATCCATATTGCGCTCGCGGCAGGCGGCCATCAGCTTGTCGTAGTTTTCCTCACGCTCGGAACCTCCGATTATCTCGCCGATTCCAGGGACAAGAACATCCACCGCCTTTACGGTCTTTCCGTCATCATTCTGCTTCATGTAGAAGGACTTTATCTCCTTGGGATAGTTGTAGACCATCACGGGACACTTGAATATCTTTTCTGTCAGATAGCGCTCGTGCTCCGTGGCGATGTCGCAGCCCCAGTAGGGCTTGAATTCAAATTTCGCCTCGGCGGAATGTTTTTCCAGCTCGGCGACCGCATCCGTATATGAAATCCGCACGAACTGAGACGTGGCGACGTGCTCAAGCATTTTTATAAGCCCCGGCTGAATTCTCTTGTCAAAGAATTCAAGATCCTCACGGCATTTTGTAAGCGCCCAGTTCAGCAGATATTTTACGAATTCCTCCTGAATGTCCATGTCGTCGTCAAGATTGTAGAAGGCCATCTCCGGCTCAATCATCCAGAATTCGGCAAGATGGCGCGGAGTGTTTGAATTCTCTGCGCGGAAAGTCGGTCCGAAGGTGTACACGCGGCTCAGCGCAGTCGCCATCGTCTCGGCCTCAAGCTGACCGGAAACCGTAAGTCCGGCTTTTTTTCCGAAAAAATCCTTTGAATAATCAATCAGCTTCGAGGCGTCCTCTATTTTCATTCCGCCCTGACCGGCTTTTACTCCAAGCTCCGCGATTTTTTCAAGGGAAAGCGTCGTCACCTGGAACATCTCGCCGGCTCCCTCGCAGTCCGAGCAGGTTATCTCCGGCGCGTTTATATACTGAAAACCGCGCTCCTGAAAAAACGAATGGACGGCGAACGCCATCTGGTTTCTGACACGGTAGACCGCGCCGAACGTGTTTGTCCTTGCGCGGAGATGGGCGTTCTCGCGCAGATATTCCATGGACATCCTGTTTTTCTGGAGCGGATATTCCTCAGGAGGACAGACACCGAGGCAGACAAGGCTCTCAAGTGTGACCTCTACGGCCTGGCCGCTCGCCGGAGAAGGAATAAGAATTCCCTCCGCGCGCACGGAAGCTCCAGTTGAAAGTTTTTTCAGATTCTCTTCTATATTATTGACATCGGCGGCTCCGGAAGGATTTGTCCTGTCAAAAGTCAGCTGGATATTGGCGAAGCAGCTTCCGTCGTTCACCTGGACAAAGACAAGATTTTTGGAATCACGTACCGTCCGGACCCAGCCGCAGACTGTAACCTTGCGGCCGTCGGGTTCGGAAGTGATTATGTTTTTGATAAGTTGAGGCACCATTTTTCAGCTCCAATAAAATAAATTCAAGGGGAATCGCCTGTCTGAGCAAGAATTCCGGAACGGCCGGAACACACATCCGCAGGAACAAGTCCGAAGTGGCTTCTAATATACTTTTTTGCATGACATTCTTCAATATCAAAAGACGAACCGGAAACGCCCCGAATCAGCGGATAGAGTTACGTACAATAAGCGGAGACTCCTGATATTGTATTTTGTCCGGCAATTCAGAATAATCATATCCATGAAATCCAACAGCACAACAGACATGACCACCGGAAATCCGGTAAGGCATATACTTTCGTTCGCGTTTCCGCTGCTTATAGGAAACGTGTTCCAGCAGTTCTACAATATGGTCGACTCGCTGATTGTAGGAAATTTTGTCGGCGCTGACGCGCTTGCGGCTGTCGGAACCTGCGGCTCGATGAATTTCCTGTTCTTCTCGCTAAGCTCAGGTCTCGCAATCGGTATCGGAGTGATTGTCTCGCAGTATTTCGGCGCGAAGGACTACACCAATGTAAGCGCGACAATCGCCAATTCATTTTACGTGCTTGTTTCCGCGGCTCTTTTCGTGACGGCAATCGGAATCATCTTCTGTCCGTTTCTGCTGCGGCTGCTCTCGACTCCCGAAACGATAATCGGAAATTCAATCGTCTATATGAGGACAACGTGCGTCGGAATCGTGGGAATCGCGCTTTACAACGGCGTCGCGGCGATTCTGCGCGCGCTCGGAGACTCAAAGACTCCGCTTTATTTCCTGATTCTGGCCAGCATAATAAACGTGGTTCTGGATCTTGTGTTCGTGCTTTACTGCGGATGGAGCGTGTTCGGAGTGGCGCTGGCGACAATCATATCGCAGGCCGTGTGCGCCGCCGCAAGCCTCTTCTATGCGTTCAGAAAAGTTCCGTACTTTCATCTGACAAGGCAGCAGTTCCGTCCGGACCGGCGGATAATAATAAAATCGTTCAAGCTGGGAATTCCAGTCGCGCTCCAGAATTCGATGATCGCGGTCTCGTGCATGGTGCTGCAGGGCGTGGTGAACACCTTCGGCGAGACGGTGATGGCGGCCTACACGATAATCATGAGGATTGAGCAGCTTGTCCAGCAGCCGTACAGCTCCCTGGGAATGGCGCTCACAACATATTCAGGGCAGAACATGGGAGCCGGACAGACCGAACGCGTAAGGCTTGGACTTAGGCGCGCCACGGTGATCGTATTCCTGTTCAGCATGGCGATAATTCCCGTCGCATATATTTTCGGAGGAAACATCGTCCGCGCGTTCGTAAAGGAAGATGCTGTGGTCAAAATCGGATTCCGCGCGCTCAAAATCACAAGCCTGTTCTACTTCGCGCTCGGAATGATTTACGTTCCGCGCGCGGTGCTCAACGGCTGCGGCGACACGGGATTCGCGATGATAAACGGACTTACGGAAGTCGTCTGCAGAATCGGCTACTCACAGATTCTGACGAGAATTCCGTCGCTCGGATTCTGGGGAATATGGCTGACAACCGGACTGACCTGGGGAACCACGGCGGCGGTATGTCTTATCAGATATGCCGGCGGAAAATGGAAGCGGCTCAGGCTGACCTGAAATTTTATCCTAAAATTTACACGGAATGAACATACATTTTACCGCGCGGAGTTAATCTGTCCGCATGGATTTACAGAAAATTCTGAGCGGAAAGAAAATTTTTCCGGTTTTTCAGCCGGTCGTCTCGCTTGAGAGCGGAGACATCTTCGGCTACGAGGCGTTTTCAAGAATTGAGGGAAAGTCCGACGGCGAAGAAAAGCCGGTGACGGAGCTTTTTTATCTTGCAGACAAAGCGGAAAAGAGCTGGAAACTTGAGAAAATCTGCCGCAGAGCCATAATCAGGGCGGCACGGATGACGGGTCTCGGCGGAAAGCTCTTCATCAACATAAATCCCGACATCATCCTTGACGAGGAATTCCGCGGCGGATTCACAATGAAACTCCTTGAAAAATACGGGGTCAATCCTGACAGCATAGTTCTTGAGATAACCGAGCACTGCGCGGAGGGAAATCCGCGGCTTTTGGGAGAAGTCGCGGCCCATTACCGCGCGCAGAATTTCAGCATAGCGCTGGACAACGTCGGCTCGGCATATTCCGGGCTTGAGCGGATCTGCACGCTGAATCCGGACTTCATAAAAATCGACATGAACATAATCCGCGGAATCGAGACGGACGGAATAAGACAGTCGATGGTCAGAAACCTCGCCAAATTCTGCGATGAGTCGGGAACGGCGATTGTGGCGGTCGGCGTGGAGACCGCGCGCGAGCTTGACACGCTGCTGAATCTGGGCGTTCACCTGGCGCAGGGATTTTTTCTGGGCCGGCCCCAGCGTGTTCCCGGAAAAGTGACCGCGGCGGCTTACGCGAGGATCGCCGCCCACAGAAAGAATTCCGAGTCTCTCAGAAACCGCGCCGAGCCTGAGAATGCCGGCGGAAAACGGGAAAATTCCACGGAGAGGAAAAACGCTCCGGCAGAAAAGGAGCGGACAATACGCGGCGGTACGCACAGCATCGGAGAGCTTGCGGCCCAGGGAGTTACGGTTTTTCCGGATATGCCGCTCACCGAACTGATGGGATTTTTCCATGCGAATCCGGCCTGCCCTCTTGTCACGGTTGTCGATACGGAACAGCACGTGCTTGGAATAATGCCGCGCATGGTTCTTGCCGACATTCTGGGCGGTCAGTTCGGGTTCGGTCTGAACAGCCGTAAAATTCTGCGCGACATGATGCTGACGGAGTTTCTTGCGGTGGACTGGAACGAGACCTCCGGCGCGGTCGCTACAAAAGCAATGGCGCGCGGAGATAAAAATCTCTACGACCCGGTGATTGTGGAGCGCGGCGGAAAATATTCCGGAATCGTAACAATCAAGGAGCTTCTGGACTGCATTGTCACTGTCGAGGTGAACGAGAGGACGCGCGAAATCAGCCGGAAGAACAGGCTTCTTCAGAACCAGCAGCAGATTCAGGCACGCGACATGAAAATGGCGGAGCTTGTGCAGAAAAGCTTCTACCCTTCGGCGGCTCCTTGTGGAGACGGATGGGAATGTGCGTTCATCTTCCGCCCGATGGCATCGGTTTCCGGAGATTTGTATGATTTTTACCGCGGCGGAGACGGAAAATTCTCAGGAGCCGGACTTTTCGATGTATCGGGCCACGGTGTGGCCTCCGGCCTTGTCGGAATCCTGTCAAAATATCTTGCCGAAAAAATCTTCACCTCAGGAACGGATAAACCGCTCGGTGACGTGATGGGAGAATTCAGCAGGACGCTTTCGGAAGCCAAGGGCGCGGTAGAGAACTACCTGACCGGAATTTTCCTCAGGATAGACGGAAATCATGTTGAATATGCGAACGGAGGACACACCGATGTTCTTCTGCGCAGCCAGGACGGAAAAGTGTCCGTTCTAGGCGGAGAGGACGGCTCTTTCCGCGGAATGTTTCTCGGCATGGCAGGACTTGACGACAAATACGGCACTGTCAATGCCAGAATGAAAAAAGGCGACACGCTTCTTCTTTATACCGACTGCCTTGTCGAGAGCCGGAATCTCGCCGGCGACGAGATGGGAGCGGAGCGGCTGGCAAAAATCCTTTCGCAGGCAGAGAAAACCACCGCAAAAGGAATTCTTGAGCATGTCATAGAAATTTTCGGATTATACACGGAAGCAGTGCCGCTGCGCGACGACCTTACGGTGATCGCGCTGCGCTACACCGGCGAATGACGCTCCGCCGCAGATTCCGGCATTACTCCGGAACCGAATATCCTGTGACTCCGACCGCATCCATCGCCGTTTGAATGAGCGTCGGGAAGTACCATTTTCCGGCGGTGCGGTTCAGGTAGCCGTGCTGCTCGCTTCCAGTCGCATTCGCATCGGACGCGCCGTTGTCCCACAGGACTACAGGCATTCCCTTTTTGTACGCCTCGGAGAAATAATATGAGAACCACTTCTCGCGCTCGGAAAGATTTCCCTTGTTCGACGCGCTCGCCTCGCCGATTACAACTCCGATTCCATTGTCAACAAAATTCGTCTTGTAATAGGAGAATTTCTGGTCAAGATCTTTCTTGTCGTCATCGTCAAAAGTTGTGTCCGGATTACTATTGTCATACATCGCAAATTTATAAGGTGAATATGCGTGAACCGAGAAAATCAGGCGGTCTTTTGCAGAATCAGCGTCTTTTGGCATCGTGTAGTTCGGAATAATCTGAAGGTCTGACGTCGCGGCGTAGCACGGAACCATAAGGTAGCGCGTATACTGGTAGTCGCCGCTCACGGAACGAATCGTGTCTATGCAGGTCTTCTCGTATTCAGTCACCACGTTCAGTATATTCTTATCGGTTGTCCACCATTCGTTTCCGTCGAACTGACTGTCCTTGTCCCGCGGCTCGTTCAGAACCTCGAACACAAGCTTCTCGTCGTAGTCCTTGAATTCTTCGGCAATCTGCTTCCATACCGCAGAAAGGAACGCCTTTGACTTTGTTTTCACGGCCGAATCAGATGAGAGCGCGTATCCTGTCTTTCCCGAATTCAGGTCGGAAATGCTGATGTTGTCGTGGTGGACGTTCAGAATGACGAACATTCCCTTTTTATACGCGTAGTCCACAACCTGCCTTACGCGCGCCATCCAAGCCGAATTCACCGTGTATTTTCCGTCCGTGCTCACGTGGTTGTGCCAGCTCACAGGAATTCTGACCGTCTTGAATCCCGCCGCACGCACGGCGTCTATCATCGCCTGAGTCGTAACCGGCATACTCCATGCGGTCTCCGTGCCGGTTCCCTGATTTGTTCCGCCGTCATCTTTTGTGGCGTCCATCGAATTTCCCAGGTTCCAGCCGATTGTCATATTTTTTGCCATGACGACGGAGCTTGAACCTACGGTAACATCCGCATCAGGAACGTCCGTGCCGCCGCCAGTTTCCGTGTTTCCGCCGGAGCCAGAGCCGCCCCCGCCCGTTTCTGACGAGGCGGAAATAACCTTCACTGAAATTTTTGTCAGCTTTATGTTTGATGTTTTTGAGGAGTCAACCGCATTCTGGATAAGATATTTTGCGCCTACGGAAGAGAAGTCCGAGGCTGCGGTTACTTTTTGTGTATAGACCGTTCCGTCGGAAATTCCTTTCTCCTGCCATGCATATTCATGCCATGTCTCGCCGTCAAGCTTTGTCTGGAGACCGATCTGCTTATAGTTCGACGCGCCGTTTACGGTTACGGAGAATGCAACCGAATCCCCGCTTTTTCCGGAAATTTCCGCAGTGAATTCGTAAGTTTCATTTCCGGAGGTTTGCTGGAATGTCTTGTCCGCAACTGAGACTTCCGTATTTTTCTGGGTGTCCGGATCCTGATTCTTGTCATTGTTCTTGGAGCCGGAGTCATTATTTCCGTCATCTTGATTTGTATTTTCGGCTGTGTTGTCATCCTTTGTGCCGGAACCGCCGCCGTCATCAGTCTTCGTATTTTCGGTGCCGCCCGCTCCGGGAATCTGGAGATTGCATGCGACCGGTACAAAAAGCAGTCCGGCCGAGAAAAGCAGCGCGGCAAGCCATGAGAAATATCTTTTTCTGTTCACCAAAACACCTCCTAGTGCGATTTTTACAAGAATCATATATTCGGCGCGCAAAAAAGTAAATTGAAAAATTCGACCCGTTTAATTTGTTTTTTTTCAGAAGAACCACAGCGGAGGCCGCGCCGGACAATCTTATTGATAAAAATAGGGTCTTATATTATAATGGGCGAATTATGACAAGATGTTTTACGATGTTAAAGCCGGGCGTGATAAACCGCCGGCTTGTCGGCGAAGTTATCAGCCGTCTGGAAAAAAAGGGTCTTAAACTTGTTGGTCTCAAAATGATTAACATAACACGGGACATGGCTTCACAGCATTATGCGGAGCATGAGGGCAAGGATTTTTATGATTCACTAGTCGAATACGTCACATCCGGACCGGTGGTTGCCATGGTCTGGCAGGCGGATGACTGCATAACGCTCGTCAGGAAGCTTGTAGGCTCGACAAAACCGTCCGAGGCGCAGCCGGGAACAATCCGCGGCGATTACTGCAGCCACACGTCGCACAACATAATCCACGCATCCGACAGCGATGCCAGCGCCGAAAGGGAAATCAGCATTTTCTTCCGCCCCGAAGAGCTGATCGACTGGGACGACTGCTGCACGAACTGGTACTGAGCGGAGAGCGGGACGGAAACTGTCTGTCAGAATAAGCAAGCGGATAGGAAATAGCTTATATTATGGAAAACAAAACTGTCGGTATTATCGGATGCGGCGCATGGGGAACAGGACTTGCCCAGGCGCTTGCACGCGGAAACAACAAGGTTCAGCTTTGGGCATTGGAACCGGAAGTTGCGGAATCTGTGAACAGCAGCCATGAGAACAAGCTGTTTCTGCCTGGTTTCAGCCTCTCGGAAAACATCACCGTATCAAACGACATCCTTGAGGTTGCGGCAGCAAAGGAATTCCTTATAATCGCATCTCCGTCCCTCTACCTTTCCAGCACAATAAAAAAAATTACGGACGTGCCCAACATTGCGGACGGCTCCACGGTAATCGGAGCGCTTACAAAAGGCTTTGTTCCGTCGCCAGAAGGTCCTAAATTCGTTCTTGAGACCATAGAAAATTCACTTCCCCCGGTATACAAAGGCGCGACCGTGTACATCTCAGGTCCGAGTCATGCGGAGGAAGTCGCGATGGGCAAGCTTACAGGACTTATCGCGGCCTCGGAGAATGCCAAGAATTCGATAAGATTCAGGGAGCTTCTCCGCGTGCCGGGACTTATGGTCTACTCCAGCTTTGATATTATAGGTGTTCAGGTATGCGCCGCGGCCAAAAACGTGATTGCTGTCGTATACGGCGCGCTTGATGCGATTACCGAGACATCGAGGATTTTCGGGGACAACACGGAATCGCTTCTGATGGCTGCCGGACTGAACGAAATCCAGACGCTCGGATTCGCCATGGGCGCGACACATGCGGAGACATTCACATCCATCGCCGGTGTCGGTGACCTTGACGTCACGTGCAAAAGCCGCTACGGACGCAACCGCAGGTTCGGTCAGGACATGATAAAGACCGATATGCTCTCCAAATTCTCCTCGATAGACGACCTGATCAGCAATGTCGGAAAAATCGGCTATCTTCCGGAAGGCGCAATCGCCTGCAAGTACATTCACGAGATAGCGCAGAAAAAAAACATAAAACTGGTCATCTGCGACGGACTTTACAGAATTCTCAACAAGGAAATAACACCGTCAGGGTTTCTGGACGAGCTTCTCGGCTCCGGATACTGACACTCCTAAGGATACATAATCATGCTTGAAAAAATCACGGGAACCTTCAGCAGCATAATCCGCACGATGAGCGGAAAATCAACAATCACAGAGAAAAACATCGAGGATACGGTCGAGCAGATAAAAATGGCGCTGCTTGAGGCCGATGTAAACCTGCGCGTCGTCAGACGCTTCGTCAACTCCACGGTGGAGGAGGCGAAAGGCGAGAAGGTTCTCAAATCGGTGAATCCGGGACAGCAGTTCGTAAAAATCATATACGACAGGCTTGTATCCATGCTCGGAGACACAAAACAGGATCTCCATCTGAAAGGACCGGACACCCAGTCCGTAATCCTGATGCTGGGTCTCCAGGGCGCGGGAAAAACCACCGCCGCGCATAAACTTGCGGCAAGACTTGCCGGTGAAGGCAGAAAGCCCCTTCTGGTCGCCTGTGACCTTGTCCGCCCGGCAGCCGTGGAGCAGCTGTGCCAGCTGGGAGCTAAGATAAATGTTCCTGTATACAAGGAGGACGGCAAGGATGCCGTCAGAACCGCGAAAAATTCACTGGACTATGCGCGCAAAAATCAGTTCGACACGATAATAATCGATACCGCCGGTCGTCTCCAGATTGACGGAGAGATGATGGATGAGCTGGTCAGGATAAAGAAGGCGGTCTCCCCGGTGGAGGTTCTTCTTGTCGCGGACGCCATGACAGGACAGAATGCCGTGGAAATAGCGAAGACATTCGACGAGCAGCTGGGACTGACAGGCGTAATACTGACGAAATTCGACTCCGACGCACGCGGCGGCGCGGCGCTTTCGCTGAAATCCATAACAAACAAGCCGATTCTGTTCATCGGAACAGGAGAAAAGACAGGAGACTTCGAGCCGTTCCATCCGGAGCGGATTGCGAGCAGAATTCTCGGAATGGGCGACATAGTCTCGCTCGTGGAGAAGGCCCAGGAGACGGTGGATCAGGAGCAGGCAGAGAAGCTCCAGAAAAAAATGAGCCGGAACGAATTCACGCTGCAGGATATGCTGGAGCAGTTCCAGCAGGTCAGCAAGATGGGCTCAATGCAGTCGCTTATGGAGATGATGCCAGGAATGGCGGCACAGCTCGGAGACAGGCAGATTGACACGGGCGGAATCAAAAAACAGCAGGCGATAATCCAGTCCATGACCATGAAGGAACGCCAGAACCACCTGATAATAGGCCCCTCAAGACGGAAACGGATTGCCAAGGGCTCAGGAACATCCGTCGCAGACGTGAACAAACTCATAAAGCAGTTCGAGAAGACAAAACTTGCGATGAAGAAGATAAGCAGAAACCGCGGACTTCAGGGCAAGCTGATGAGCCAGCTGGGAATGGATATGGGAAACATGTTCAGAAGGTAGGATGCAGGTCCGGACATTTTCCGCATGACACAAAAAAAGGCTTCCTTTTACAAGGAAGCCTTTTCTTTTCAGACTGAATGCTGCTTAGCAGTTCTCGCTGAAGTATTTGATTGTGCGTACCCACAATGCAAGCAAGTGCGTAGCATTGTGCCGGAGCATAACTCGAAGAGTTTGCGACAAGTAAAACATGAAAGAACAATCAAATACTTAAAAAACAAAAAGGCATCCATTTTCAGGATGCCCTTTCACTTCAAAAACTAGCTGTAATTAGCAGTTCTCGCTGAAGTATTTGATTGTTCTTACCATCTGTGATGTGTAGCTGTTCTCGTTGTCATACCAAGAGACAACCTGAACCTGGTATGTGTCATCGTCAATCTTGGAGACCATTGTCTGTGTCGCATCGAACAAAGAGCCGAATCTCATTCCGATTACGTCAGAAGAAACAATCTCATCCTCGTTGTATCCGAAAGATTCCGTCGCGGCGGCTTTCATAGCGGCGTTGATGTCCTCTTTTGTAACTCCGGCTTTCTTCACGACAGCCGTGAGGATTGTTGTGGATCCTGTCGGAACCGGAACACGCTGAGCTGAGCCGATCAGTTTTCCGTTCAGTTCAGGAATTACAAGGCCGATGGCTTTTGCGGCACCGGTTGAGTTCGGAACGATGTTCGCCGCTCCGGCGCGTGAACGGCGGAGGTCACCCTTGCGCTGCGGACCGTCAAGAATCATCTGGTCACCGGTGTAAGCGTGGATTGTAGACATGATTCCGCTCTGGATCGGAGCATAGTCGTTGAGAGCCTTAGCCATAGGAGCAAGACAGTTTGTCGTGCAGGAAGCGGCGGAAATGATGTTGTCGTTCTTTGTGAGCGTCTTGTGGTTTACATTGTAAACGATTGTCGGAAGATCGTTTCCGGCAGGAGCCGAGATGACAACCTTGCGCGCGCCGGCGTTGATATGAGCCTGGGCCTTTTCCTTTGAAGTATAGAAGCCTGTGCACTCAAGGACGACATCGACTCCGAGCTTGCCCCACGGACAGGTGTTGGCATCTTTCTCGGCGTAGATTTTGATTTCCTTTCCGTCAACGATGATTGAATCCTCTGTGGCGGAGACAGTGTGTTTTCCTTCACCGATTTTTCCGGCAAAACCGCCCTGTGCTGTATCATATTTCAGAAGATGGGCAAGCATCTTCGGGCTTGTAAGATCGTTGATTGCGACAACTTCATAACCGTCAGCATCAAACATCTGTCTGAAAGCGAGACGACCGATACGGCCGAAACCGTTGATAGCAACTTTAACCATTTAAGTTAGCTCCTTATTCGAATTTTGGATTCATTTTATTTCTATTAAAGAAAATAGTCAATATTTGATGGCAAGGCAATAAAACGGAGAACCGGCTGAACCAATTCCTCACGCTCAGACAAGTCCGGCCTTTAGCCTCTCGATATACCCGGAATCCTCAAGATATTTCCGCCGTGTTATAATCAGATTTATAAGCTCCTGATACATATTGAAATCCACCTCAAGGGCGATGGGAAGAATAAAATACTCAGTCTCATCGCAGTAACGTTCGATGAATTTCGGGTCAGTGACAAATCCGAGGCTTATCATGTTGCTTATTCTGTCCGCGCATTTCAGCACCTTCGCCTTCTGACTGCCATAAGCAATTATGTTGCGCAGATATTCCTTCTTGTCCTGACCGTCCTTTTTTGTCACCTCAAGAACAAGCCTGTACACATCAGGCCCATCATCATCGGCGTTGACAATCAGGCTGTGGTCAAACCCCGGAATATCCTCAATCGTATCATGAATACAGGAAGCCTTCAGCAGAACGGCATCTATATAACCGTAGTCAATCAGGATCGCCATCGTATCAAGCTGGTGGCGGAACATATTGCCGCCCGCATGACGCGCCTTTCCTATAAGCCCGGTGGCAAGCTGCATATACGGAGCCAGAAAAATGCTCTTGAGCTGGAGCATGTGCTGTGTATCCATCTTATCCGGCTTGTTCGTGTTCATCTCATAACGCTGCCTTGCCATCACAGAACCTCCTGACCGCTCCTCTACAGACAGTCCACATAAGACCGCAGTTTTTCGACACGGCGGCGGCTTTCCTCAAGCTTCTGCTGTTCCGCAGCCACAAGTTCTGCCGGAGCGTGCTCGGCGAAGGAGCCTGAAAGTTTCGCCTCGCTTCTTTTTATCATTGCAGTCTCGGAATCAATTGATTTTGTAAAGCGCGCGAGCAGCTGCTCCCGGTTTATGCTCTCGTCAACCAGAATGAACGCCTCGAATCCTGTTCCGACTGTTCCGATTGAGCTGGCAGGCTTTTCGTCCGTAAATCCGACCGAGGAAACTCCGGCAAGAAGCTGAATCATCTCGACCTTCTCGCGGCATACTTCCGCCGCGCTGCCCTTCTCCACCAGAAGCGCGATTTTTATTTTCGCGGCGGGATCGATTCCGCATTCCGTCCTGAGGGCGCGCACCTTGCCGATTAAATCCTTGAGAACCGCAAAACGCTTCTCCGTATTCCCGTCCTCGCGCGCCCCGGCAAATTCAGGATAAGGCGCGTTTATCAACATTCCATCATATTCACAGGCGGACGCAACCTTCAGAACGCCTGCGGCCTTCGCGGATTTTCTTGCCTCAGCAATCTGAGCAAGCGGAAGCTTTCCGTAAATCTCCTCCGTCACGAACGGAAGGAAGGGATGGAGCAGCCTCAAGTTCTCCTCAAGAATATTCAGCAGGACGGAAGCCTGTCTGTCCTTCTCGGCATCGTCTCCGTCACGGAAATTTATTTTTGTGGCCTCCACGTACCAGTCGCAGAATTCGTTCCAGAAATATTCCATCAGGGCGGAGGCGGCGTCGTTGTAGCGGTAGCTTTCAAGAGCCTCGCGCGCGGTTTTCGCGGCATGGTTCAGCCGTCCGTAAATCCATCTGTCAAGCTCGGTCAGATCGGAGTCGCCTACCGGAACAAGGTTTCTTCCCTCAAGATTCCCGAGCAGATAGCGCGAAGCGTTCCACACCTTGTTGCAGAAGCGGCTTCCAAGCTTGAACGAATCCTTGTCAATAAGGATGTCCTGTCCCTGGGCGCACATGAATCCGAGCGTGAATTTGAGCGCGTCCGCTCCGTACATATCGATAATCTCAAGAGGATCCATTCCGTTGCCGAGCGACTTGGACATCTTGCGGCCCTGCTTGTCGCGGACAAGTCCGTGGATGTAGATGTCATGGAACGGAGCCTTTCCGGTGAATTCAAGTCCGGCCATAATCATCCTCGCCACCCAGAAGAAAATTATGTCATAGGCCGTAACAAGCGCGGTGGTCGGATAGAATTTCTCAAAATCGGCGGTGTTCTCAGGCCAGCCGAGCGTGCTGAAAGGCCAGAGCCAGGAACTGAACCAGGTGTCAAGGACATCCGGATCCTGCTCAAGTTTTTCCTTGGATGCGCCGCATTTCGGACATTTTTCCGGATCAGCGCGGCTTACAATCTCGTTTCCGCATTCCGAGCATGTCCAGGCCGGAATTCTGTGTCCCCACCAAAGCTGACGGCTTATGCACCAGTCGCGGATTCCGGTGAGCCAGTGCTCATAGGTGTTCTCCCACTTCCTCGGATAAAAGACAATCTCTCCGTCCTTCCAGGCCTTGAGAGCCTTGTCCGCAAGCGGCTTCATCTTGACAAACCACTGCCAGCTCAGATACGGCTCGACGACCGTTCCGCAGCGGTAGCAGTGCCCGACAGAATGGGTGATTTTCTCCTCGTCCTTGAAAAGTCCGAGCTCCTTCAGATCTTCTATAATAACGGCACGTGCCTTGGCGCAGGTGAGACCGCGGTACTTTTCCGGACAGTTCTCGTTCAGCGTTCCGTCCGGATTAAGGATATTTATCACCTCAAGGCCGTTCCTCTGCCCCACCTGCCAGTCGTTCGGATCGTGGGCCGGAGTTATTTTCACCATTCCTGTCCCGAATTCGCGGTCAACGTAGCTGTCGGCGATGACAGGAATTATGCGGTCCGTAAGCGGAAGCTTCAGCTTTTTTCCGACAATTGACTTGTAACGCCCGTCCTCCGGATTCACGGCGACCGCCGTATCTCCGAGCAGGGTTTCAGGACGCGTCGTGGCGATCTCGATTCTCGTCGAGCCATCAGGAGCCGGTCCGTCCGCATATTCATAGTAGATGTGATACATCGCGCCCTGAGTGTCGGTGTGGTCAACCTCGTCATCGGCAAGCGCGGTTCCGCAGCGCGGACACCAGTTCACAAGATAGTGTCCTTTGTAGATAAGCCCGCGCTCGTACAGCGTAACAAAGACATCGCGGACAGCCTTTGAAAGTCCCTCGTCCATGGTGAACCGCTCGCGGTCCCAGTCCGTTGAATTTCCGAGCTTCCGCTGCTGCTTTACGATTGTATTATGATGATCTTCCTTCACCTGCCAGGTGCGCTCAAGGAATTTCTCGCGCCCGAGGTCATTGCGCGTCTTGCCTTCTTTTTTCAGCTGACGCTCCACGACGTTCTGTGTCGCGATTCCGGCATGATCCGTTCCTGTCACCCAGAGAGTGTTGTCTCCCTTCATTCTGTGGTAGCGGACGACAATATCCTGAAGCGTGTTGTTCAGGCCGTGCCCCATGTGCAGGACGCCGGTCACATTCGGAGGAGGAATGACGACGGAATAAGTATCGGTTTTCTTGCTGCACTGCGCGCACTGGCAGTGAACCGGATTCTTCTCGTCAGAAACCGGCTTGAAATATCCCTTGCTTTCCCATTCTGAATAAATGCGGTCCTCAAAAGACTTCGGATCGTAAGCTTTCTCAAGTTCAATAGCCTTCATCGTTCATTCCGTCCTTGGTTCTAAAAATACGATGACAGAGATTATAATGAATTGCTACGGCCTTATCAATTATTCAGGAAACGGACGGATTGTCAGCTGTTTGTAAGCGACTCCGATATATTGAAGCAGTTGTCGCCGATTTTTTCGATCAGGCGGACAAGATCTATGTAAAGAAGCTCCGCCTTGACATCAGCCCCGGATTCCAGGCGTTTGCGCGCGATTTTTTTAAGCTCCTTTCGGTAGCTGTCAATCTGGTTCTCAAGCTCGGTCGCCATCGCAAGCTTCGCCTCGTCAAGCTGCCTGTTCACATTTATTCTTATGAACTGGAGGAACTGCCTTGCAAGCTCGACATAAGGAATCATAAGCTCCATATCCTCCTGCGGAAATTTCATCTTTTTCGTGATGCTTTTCTCTATCAGCATGGCGGCGCTGAAACAGCTGTCCGACATATTCTCAAGCTCATCGACAATCTGAATCATGTTGTTTATGTGGATGGACTGCTTCTCGTTTACAGGAAGGTTTCCGCATTTCAGCAGATAGCGCGTGACCTGCTCGTGCATCTGGTCGATGTAGTCCTCCTCCTGCTCGATGGGTTTTATATGCTCATCGACAAATTCCCTGTCACGCCGGCTGAATCCGACCTGAATCCTGTCGAACATTCCGGTGACGATGTCCGTTATGTCTGAAATGGCCTTCTCCGCCTGAATCATGTAGACAGCGACGTTTCCGGTCTTCTGGAATTCGGGGAATTCAAGGTGATACGGCTCGTTCTCGATTCCGCCCTTCTGGATGATGATTTTTTCCGAAAGACGGACGATTTTCTCGGAGAACGGAAGGAACACAACTGTGGCAAGAGTGTTGAAAACCGTATGCAGCATGGAGATTCTCGTCGCGATGTTCGATGCGGGATCACCGGGCGTTATGAGCGACACGAACGCAAGAAACGGACGGAACACAATCAGGGTCACCAGAGTTCCGACGGTATTGAAAAGAACATGAATCAGGGCGACGCGGCGCGCATTCGTGGAGCTTCCGAGCGAGGCGAGCACGACATCTATCGTAGAACCGATGTTGCTTCCGAGCGTCATCGCGGCCGCGAATTCCCAGGTGACAAGCCCGTTGTATGCCATTGTAATGACAATGGCGGTGAACGCGCTTGATGAATGCAGCAGCGCCGTAATGAAAATTCCGGCGGCAAAAGCAATCAGGACAGAAAGGGCGCCGAAATTCTGAAGACGGTTCAGCCATTTCAGCTGCTCAGGCTCGAACGATATTGCCGCCGAGAGCATACTCAGTCCGAGAAAAAGCAGCCCGAATCCCATAACCGCCTCGCCGATGTTTCTGTAGCTTCCGCTCTTCATCAGCGAGAGGAAAAATCCAAGTCCAAAGGCGGGAACGGCGAAATTTGAAATATTGAAGTTGAATCCGAAGATCGAGACAATCCAGGCGGTGACCGTTGTTCCTATATTCGCACCGAAAATCACACCAACTGACTGGCTCAGCGTCATCAGGCCGGCATTCACGAATGTCACGACCATGACGGTTGTCGCTCCGGAAGACTGGATTATCATCGTGATGAAAAGTCCGGTCAGCAGCGCCATGAATTTGTTCTTTGTCATGAAACCAAGCGCACGCTGGAGCTTCTCGCCCGCGCTCTTCTGGACGCCGCTGCTCATAAGCTGCATTCCATAAAGCAGGAAGCCCAGGCTTCCGACAAGCTGAAGAATCAGTACGAATATATTCATGCCGACATGATACAGTAAAACAAGTCTTCTTTTCAAGAAAAAACAAATGCGGTACAATGGCGGCGGAACAAGCTATGAGACTCAGAAAAAATTTCAGCGTGCGGCTGCTTGCATTTCTTATGATTCCGCTTCTCGGCGGCTGCGCGGACGACAGACAGCAGATTTCCGAAACATATTCACAGCAGATAGAACTTGAGGACGCGGAAATTCCTGGCGGCGCCGGGACTCAGTTCTGGCACGTCACGAACAGAAGGCTTTTCGTCCTGCTCGGATACGACTTCAACACCGGAGCCGCGGCAGAAGAGACAGCCAGAATTCTCACGGAAAGATACGGAGCCGCCGCGGACGGAGGCCTTGTGGAGACAGTGAGGTATCCCGACGATTTCAGGCACGGCGGAAAAAGCTTTGTCTCAAGCCTCACGGCGATGCTTTCGGACAGCTCAAAAGACTATGCGGGCGTGCTGATTCTCGGCGCGCCGGAGAACACCCATACCGCGCTTGCACGCCTGCAGGACGAATGGAACCAGGAGATTCCATTTCCGGTGGCCGCGCTTTTTCCCCAGGATGACATACTCGGTCTTGAGGCGACATGCGATTTTGTCCTGGACAAGGGAATTGCGGATTCCGCGGCGTCAGACATGAGCGAGGAGACTCAGAATGACATTTCCGGCGCGGCCGAGATAATAACGGCAGCCGCGGACTATATGCTGGAGGCCGGAGACCTGATTTCAGCGGCTCCGTCACTTAGAATCCATATACAGCAGATGCTCGGCTCACGGAAATTCCACAGCTACACCGACCCGGAATCGGGACTGCAGTCCGTCAACCACTTTGTGATAGACTGAAACACAATGATCTCTCTGATTCAGAACAGAAACGGCATCATAGGCGACAGCTCATACATAAAATCACTGAATTCACTTGAAAGCGCAAGAATTCTTGTGGTCTCAGATTCGCACGGAGACTACAGCGTTTTCAGGAACATAATAACGCGGTTCGGAAAAACGACGGATGCGCTTGTGTTCTGCGGCGACGGAGCCTCCGAAATAGCAGGAGCCGTTGACGAGGCGGCGGCTTCGGCGGAATTTGCGGAATGTGTACCCGGAGCGGTGATTTTCGTGCGCGGAAACGGAGACCCCGGATTCATCTGCACACGCGAGAGAATCCGTCTGCCGGAAGACACGGAGGCAGGCTATCCGGAGAGACGGCTGAGCATACCGCCGGTGCAGACAGCGGAAATATGCGGACGCAGAATTCTTGTGGCGCACGGCCATACGATGAGCATAAAATACGGAACAGACCTGCTTCTGGCTGAAGCCACAGCCGAAAACTGCGGAATCGCAATCTTCGGACATTCACATATTCCGGAGAACCGGACCGAAAGAGGAGTCACCCTGATGAATCCGGGAAGCTGCTCTCTTCCAAGAGGAGGATTTCCGCCGTCATTCGCGATAATGACAATCGGAAGGGGAATTCTGGATACGTCATTCATAAGAATCACAAGAAAATCCGGCGGAACGGAATTCAGCCTGTTCACGCCTCCGCTATGACGCGATTTTCATAGAAAGGAATTCCGGCCGGCTCAAATCAAGACATTTTCTTCCATAACAAAGCCCCAGTCATCATGACCGGGATAGACACGCGAGCCAGGACGCACGGCCTTTGCAAGAAGTCCCAGGCTTCTGCCCATTGCGCGGCGGTCTCCGCCGTACATATCTGTCCTTCCATAGGTTCCGGAAAAAAGAGTGTCACCGGAGATAAGCCATCCTCTGCTTCCGTTATAAAAACAGACTGAGCCAGGACTATGCCCCGGAGTATGGATAATCCGCCATTCGGAAAGCGCGCCGGCGACACCGGAATCAGCGGAACGTACGACCGAACCGAGGTTTTCTCCGCCCCGGAACACGACATCTGGAAGCGGCTGCTCCGAAACAGTCCGAGAAAGATGGCCAAGACGGAAAAGTCCAAGCAGATGACGGTTCATCGGCCCCACACAGCCAAGCTCACCACATTCAGCCTCATGCACGGCCAGAACGGCATCAGGAAATTCGGCCTTTACCGCGGAGATTCCGGTTATATGATCAAAATGCGTGTGTGTAAGAAGAACCGCCACGCACTCAAGACCGCGGGATTCAAGAAAGCCGGTCACCGCCCGCCCGTCTCCGGAAAGTGCACAGGCGGCGGGATCCACTACAAAAACGCTTTCCGGTCCGGATGGAACAATCCAGGTGTTGACACCAAGAATTCCGGAACAGACCGGCCACGGTGAATCCAATTCCGGCATCAGGCTCACTCACCCGCCGGAGCAAAGGACGGGAACGGCTCTTTTTCGGCGGCGGCCTTCTCTGCGGCGGCATAAGCTGCGGCATCCTCGGCCGCCATGTCTCCGTTCCCGGCTGAAACCTGGGAGCTGTCATTTTCAGCAGCGGCCTCGCCAGAAGGATTCATATCCCTGAGGCGGGAATAGCTCACGGCAAGCTTGCGTCCCCTGTAATCATATCCGTTGAGCTTTTCGATTGCCTGTTTTGTATCCTCGGTATAAAGCTGGATGAAAGAATAGTTCGCAAGGACCTTTATGTCACCGATTCTCTCGCGGTCGATTCCGGCGACTCCGACAAGCAGTCCGACCAGATCACGCGGATACACACGGCGGTTACGTCCGATGCTGATGAAAATCGATGTCGCCTGTGACGGATCTATCTGAACTCTCGGATGCGGAATTCTTTCCTCGGTGGCTCCGTCGTCAGCCTGATCAAACGGGCGTTCCGTTCTCGGACGGAATTCACGTCTGAACGGTTCCGCCGTCTCTCCCCTTCTTCCCTGCATCGGACGGGCTGTCCTCCTCATATTCCTGAAGAACGACCTGTCATGTTTCAGCGCTTCCTTGAGCAGCGAAGCGGCGACATACTTTCTGAGAGAAAGCGGAACATTTTTCTTGTATATCTTTATAAGTTTAGAAAGGGTGTCAATGTTCTCCTCCGTCTTGACCCTGTTTACCGCATCCTGAAGAAAGGCGACAACCTGTTCCTCGTTAATCTCAAATTCTCTGTTGTAGCTCATCTGGCACTCCTATAAAATTCAGCCGCCAATCACAGCGGCATAGCCGGAACCCGTTTTTTTAAAACCGTTTCTCAGCAGCAAAGGCTGAATGAATTCCGGTACAATTGTTTCCGGCAGCAAAACAAGTTTTTTCCCGCGTTTCCTCAAATCCGCGAGACACTCCGAAAGAAGCTCCGTACCTATACCAAGACCACGGAACTGCCTGGGCACAAAAAATGCAGTCAGCACGACGGCCGACTCCCAGGACTTTGAAACTGACGCCGAGGTGATACATCCCGCAAATTCATCAGCCGGGCTCCTGCACACGACTCCGGAACAAATGGCGGACCCATAAAATTCAAACTGATTCCGCCAGAGTTCATAAAATGCGAAGCCGACATAATCCGGTATGTCATCCCCGTAATTTTCCACGGATGCGCCCACAGAAAGAAGGATTTCATTTCTGTCATTATCAGGAGCATAAGCCCTGAATGAAAAATCATCGCGCACAAGAGAACTGTCCGATTCGGTTATCAGATCCAGTTTCTCCAGTCCCCAGATTTCGCACAGTCCGTTGTACCATCCGCTGATATAATTCTGCATCGTCCTGAATTTGAACGAATGCCATTTCCTGTCAACTTCAGGATAATCCTTCAGCACATTTCTGAAATTTCTGAACACCCCCCTTCCTGAATGGAGCGCCTCCAGCAGACGTTCGCGCGCAAGCGGCGAATAAAGATTTTTGGCAAATTCATCGCGCATCGCGAAACCGTCTGCGGAAGTCCATTCCGGCAGTTTGTAGTATCTGACTCCGTCATCCGAAACGGAGCCGTCCTGCTCCACCAGCACATTCTCCTGGGCATCAACAAGAAAAGTCTGCTCCTGATTTTCCAGAGCGTTCTGAATTTCGTCGGCGAGAGTGTCGGTAAGAGTAAAAGTCATCTACAGTTCCGAAAGTCCGTCCCTGCCGCTTACTATGGAACTTATAAGTCCGTATTCCACAGCGGCATCGGAATCAAGCCAGTAATCACGGTCCGTATCCTTAGAAACCTGTTCCAGCGCGGTTCCCGTCTCGTCGGAAATCAGTCTGTTCAGCTTTGCACGTGTTTTCTCCAGCTCCTTCGCATGGATCTCGATATCCGTCGCGACGCCCTTCATTCCGCTCATGGGCTGGTGAATCAGATAGCGGCTGTTCGGAAGTCCGACCCTCCGCGGTTTCGGAACGGCAAGCAGCACGAGAGTCGCGGCGCTGGCGATAAGTCCCATTCCTATAAGGACAACGGGAGCCTTGACAAAACGAATCATGTCAAAAATCGCAAAGCCCGCATCCACATCTCCGCCGGGAGAATCTATGTACATATAAATTGTCTTCGAGCTGTCATCCGCCTCAAGAACCAGAAGCTGCCTGACGATTTTATCCGCAAGCTCCTTGTTTATCTCGCCGGAAAGAATAATCTGCCTTGTCTTGAGGAATTTTTCGGTAAGCGGATCCGGCATTTCCGGCATCTTTTTCTTGTCGTCCTCGTCCTCATCATCAAAAAGGGGCGACTGATAGATTGATTTCATGATTGCTCCAAATAAGAATTCAATCTCCGCAGAAATTCAAATCGACGATTCTTACGGAAGCGGAGATTATTTCTATATAATACTGAAAGAACAACTGTTATTCAACAATGACGGATTTTTTTCGGAAATTCCGGCCCTCACAGGGAAAATGATTCCGTAAGAGAACCGGCAAAAAAATCTGACCTTATCAAAAATACTCAAGCTGAATATTTTCATAATATCAATTTATTCTTAGATTAGCTCATGCCAGAAGAATGCAGTCAGCCCGCATTTCTGTTCTGCCGCTGACGTGCGTTGCGAATTGAATTTCTTTACAGGAGGAACATATTATGGAAGAAAACAGAAGCGCTCTTAACAGGCAGCTTGCGCAGATGCTCAAAGGCGGCGTGATTATGGACGTAACCACACCCGAACAGGCGAAAATCGCGGAGGCGGCGGGCGCGTGTGCGGTGATGGCGCTTGAACGGATTCCGGCGGACATAAGGGCTGCAGGCGGAGTGTCAAGAATGAGCGATCCCAAGATGATAAAGGGAATTCAGGCGGCAGTATCGATTCCCGTGATGGCGAAATGCCGGATAGGACATTTTGTCGAGGCTCAGGTTCTGCAGGCTATAGAAATCGACTACATCGATGAGAGCGAGGTTCTTTCTCCGGCTGATGACGTGCATCACATCAACAAGAATGAATTCCGGGTTCCGTTTGTCTGCGGAGCAAAAGATTTGGGGGAAGCGCTGAGGCGCATAAACGAGGGAGCCTCCATGATAAGGACAAAAGGCGAGCCCGGAACAGGGGACATAGTGCAGGCGGTCCGCCATCTGAGGAAGATGAACAGTCAGATTGCCGGAATAACCGCGATGAGGGACGACGAGCTTTTTAACGCGGCAAAGGAGCTCCAGGTTCCCTTCGAGCTTGTGAAATATATCCATGACAACAGACGGATTCCTGTCGTGAATTTTGCGGCGGGAGGAGTGGCGACACCTGCGGACGCCGCGTTCATGATGCAGCTCGGCGCGGAAGGTGTATTTGTCGGATCTGGAATATTCAAGTCCGGAAATCCGGAAAAACGTGCGGCGGCAATTGTAAAGGCGGTGACGAATTTCACGGATGCGGAGATGATTGCCTCACTTTCCGAAGACCTGGGAGAAGCTATGGTCGGAATAAACGAAAACGAGATAAAGCTTCTTATGGCGGAACGCGGAAAATGATTACCGTAGCCGTATCCGCAGTCCAGGGCGGATTCATCGAACATGAGAATATGTGCCGCAGGCTCGGTGCGGAATGTGTGGAGCTGCGCCAGTCATCCGACCTGGACAGACATTTTGACGCGCTCATACTTCCGGGCGGCGAGAGCACGGTACAGGGAAAGCTGCTGAAGGAACTTGGAATGTTCGGCCCCCTGAAAGAGATGATTGAGAACGGCCTTCCTGTCCTGGCCACCTGCGCCGGACTGATTCTGCTTGCGGAAAGCAGCGCCAACGACACCAGAAAATGGTTCGCCACGATGCCGGTCACAGTGGTCAGAAACGCATACGGAAGACAGCTCGGAAGCTTCCACACCTCCGCAGAATTCCGCGGAATCGGTAACGTTCCCATGACATTCATCCGCGCGCCATATATAGAAAACGTCCGGGGAGAGACGGAAATTCTCGCAGAGACGGGCGGACACATCGTAGCCGCAAGGTGGAGGAACCAGACGGCGCTGTCGTTCCATCCGGAGCTTGACGGCGACCTGAGAATTCACCGCCAGTTTCTGGAATCCGTATAAAGTCCGCGCATGGCGAACCCGGCTGGCAATCCGCCGTTAATTTCCGACGGATTCTCAGCCGGGTCTCTTTCAGAAAACCTACATGGGCGAGCCTGACATGACAGAAAAATTTTAAACCAGAAATTATGTAAAAACAAAAAAAATCCCGCCAGAAAAAATTCCAGCGGGATAAACTTACCTAGTTTGCCTTTCGGCAAACTAGCGCAGCTGTTATGCTTTATTCAAGCGAGTTTCGAGGTCGTCCAAGCAGGCAGACAATTCTTTTGGAAGGTGTTTGCCGAACTTTGGATAGTGGTTCTCGCGGA